>Ga0256840_1002238_pt1 | contig 17270 bp, 17 predicted proteins | sample 355202metaG_FD_185969 | JGI IMG/M metagenome (GOLD analysis project Ga0256840, IMG submission 185969) | Hydrothermal vent microbial communities from Mid Atlantic Ridge, Atlantic Ocean - 355-202 | ecosystem: Environmental > Aquatic > Marine > Hydrothermal vents | place: Atlantic Ocean: Mid... | reverse complement strand
TTACTATCCTTTCGGAATGATAGTCCCAACGAGGTCATACTCTAGCAATAGCTATCGGTATGGCTTCCAAGCTCAAGAAAAAGATGATGAAATTAAGGGCGAAGGAAATAGCATAAATTACAAGTTTAGAATGCATGATCCTAGGCTAGGGAGGTTTTTTGGTACGGATCCATTAACGGCTAAATATCCTTGGAATAGTTCTTATGCATTTAGTGAAAATAGAGTAATTCACGCTATTGAATTAGAAGGGTTAGAGGCTCATGTTTTAACACAAACATTTGATGATGATGGGAATTTTGTAAGTAGTAGTTTTGAATGGGATGAAAAAGCGACGCCAGTTAAAGATGGACAATTATATTATGTCGAAAGAGTGGTAGGTAGTAGTTCTATAACTCGGACAAGCTCTGTTATGGATGCCAATGATGTTGATTATAAAGGAGGAAGTATAAACCCAACACCAGCTCCATCATCAGTGTATGGCTCTATAGATTATTATACTTTTAGAGATAATGATTTTAATGTTCGTCAAACATTAATGGACACTTGGTTTGCTTGGCAACCAAGTTCCCCAGAATATTACTTAGGTTATGGAGACAAGTATATCAAGCGATTTTCTCATGATCTTCGCCCAAATTTATCATCAAGCGGCCAAGAGTGGCTCGATGATGCTTTATTAAATTTACAAGACGCAATAGAATTGAAATTATTAACAAATCCATCACTAGAAACTAATAATAATAAATTTCAAAAATTTGCATTTGATTCTCATGTTCCTGCATATGAAAATGCTGGATTGTTTGATTTACCTATTAGTGACTTAATAAAGATTGGTACAACTCCTGATATTACTGATTTACTAAGTCCAAATGGTTTAAGACAAGTCCGAGATGTTGGGAGAGATTACATTCAAGATGTAAAAGAGAGACCCGTAAATGCAATTTTAAAGGTTGTAATTTTTGGAGTAGAAACGTATAAAAAATTCAATGATAAAAACGAGGAGGAAGAATAAAATTAATGCTATTATTTATATCCAAATATTATTCTTAATATTTGGATGTGATAATGAAGAAAAACACTCATTTTCAAATAATATTAAGTGGAAAAAAATATTCAAGATTGAGAACCATGTAAATTTTTGTCAAATAGATTCTGTTTCTAAAGAGTATCTTTTTTCATATTCTCATCCATTAACAATAAAAGGAGGTTTTAAGATTGGAATATTAAAAAACAATAATATTACTACTCTATTTAAAAGCATCAATAACACCATTCAGTATATTTCAATAAATAAAAATAAAATTGGATTTGTTGAATATAATTTCGATTCAAACACATTAAACTCAACTCTTTTTATTAGTTCTGATTTAGGCAGAATATGGAGAAAAATTGAAACTCCTTTAAATAATATTAGAAAGGTAGAATTTTTAAATGATTTTATTCTTATTGAAGGAGATAACAAGGGTTCAGGGCATATTTATAAATCTTCTAATGGAGGAAAAACATGGATAGAAATAAATATCTTAAAACAAGGATACAAAGATTTATATTTAATGCATTATGAAACTACATATAAAAATAGTATTTTATGTAAAGGTTCTAAATCCTTTAATGACAAGAATAGTAAATTATTGCAATTAGATATAGAAACAGGTAAATTAAAAAAAATTTTAGATTTAAAAAATGGAAGCTATTATTTTAAAGTCATTAGTCGAAATACATTTATGCATGCTATTGTTAATAAAAATAAATTATGGATTTATTCCATAAGAAAGAATAAACTAAAGCTTAAAAATAGACTTAGAATTCCAAATAGTGTAGGGGAAATAATAAATATATATATGAGTGAAAAATACTATTTCTTAACAGCTAGAGAAAAACAATTAAAAGGAAACATTTTAACTTGGATAAGTACAAATAGAGGTAAAACTTGGAGTAAATATAAAAAGAATGAAGAGTTTCAACTAGTATATAATACATTTGGAAAATTGTATATGAAAAACAAGAATAATATTATTTACAAGCATAAAGAATAAAATAAATTTGTCTAATCAAAAATAAAGGTTACATTTGTTATTCAATGAATACAAAAAACACATATCAAACTTGGTATTATTTCTTTTTTACAAAAGAGATGAGACCATATATGTGTTAAAAACAAAAAATAAAAGTTTTAAATATAATAAAAGTCTCGATAAATCGAGACTTTTTCTTTTTTACAAGAATATGAAAATAGCCATACAAGGAATAAAGGGATCGTTTCACCATATAGCAGCCAATCAATATTTTGATCAAGATATTACACTAAAAGAATGTTTGACTTTTGATGAAATGCCCAAACTACTTCAAAAAAAGGAAGTAGATTATTTGATAATGGCAATAGAAAACTCCATAGCGGGAGCAATATTAGCAAATTATAAATTAATAGATGAATATGATTTAAATATAGAAGGAGAAATCTATTTACCAATACAACATCAGTTAATAGCATTAAAAAATCAAACAATAAACGATATTACCGAAATATGGTCCCATCCAATGGCAATAAATCAATGTAGAACATTTTTACGAAAATATCCACATATCAAATTAATCGAAGAAACAGATACAGCAGAAGTAGCAAGATTAATTCAAGTAAAAAAATTAAAAGGAATCGCAGGAATTGCAAGTAAAAAAGCAGCAGATATATATAAATTGAATATTGTAGCAAAAAATATCCAAACTAATCCTGAAAATTATACACGGTTTTTTATATTGAATAAAAAGCAGAAAGATAAAGAAAGTAATTACAATAAAGTATCCTTAAAATTTATAACCAAACACAAACAAGGAAGTTTAGTAGAAGTCTTACAAATATTGGTAAATCATCAATTAAATTTATCCAAAATACAATCCTTACCAATAGTAGATAACCCATGGCAATATTCCTTTTTTGTAGATGTAAATTTTGACAATGAAAAGCAGTTCAATAACGTATTAAACGAAATGAAAAAGATAGTAACCGAAGTAAAAATCTTGGGAAAATATAAGAAATCGGAAAAACAAAATAAAAATTAGATCGATGCAAAAAGAAAAATATACTACAATTCTAAAAGAAAAATCGGTACAAAGGAGAGGTATGATAATAGAAAAAGCCAACCGATTAAATACGGTAAAAGAATACTATTTTTCTACCAAACTAAAAGAAATACGTACCTTAATAAGGTTAGGAAAACCAATAATTAATTTAGGAATAGGCTCGCCAGATATAGCACCACCAATAAAAGTAATAGAAGCAATATCTGAAGCTGTTTTAAATGAAAAAAATCATTCCTACCAAAGTTACCAAGGATTACCTGAATTTAGAATAGCAATAGCAAAATTCTATAAAACACATTACAATGTTAATCTAAATTCAGAAACCGAAATATTACCATTAATGGGTTCTAAAGAAGGAATAATGCATATATCCATGGCTTTTTTAAACGAAGGAGATCAAGTATTAATACCAAATCCAGGCTATATGACCTATACATCGGTAACTAAATTACTAAAAGCAAAACCAATACATTATCATTTAAAACAAGAGAATAATTGGTATCCAGATTTTGAAACCTTAGAAAAATTAGATTTATGTAAAGTAAAAATAATGTGGCTTAATTATCCAAATATGCCAACAGGAAGTGTGGCAACAAAAACAGTATTCCAGCGTCTCATTGCATTTGCAAAAAAACACCAAATACTATTGGTAAATGACAATCCATATAGTTTTGTATTAAATCAAAAACCGCTGAGTATTCTAAGTATAGAAGGAGCAAAAGAAGTGTCGATAGAATTAAATTCACTAAGTAAAACCTTTAATATGGCAGGTTGGCGTGTAGGCATGTTATTAGGGAATGAAACTTATATAAAAACAGTATTACAAGTAAAAAGTAATATGGATAGTGGTATGTTTTATGGAATACAAAAAGGGGCAATAGCAGCATTAGGAATTACAAATGGATGGTTTGATAAAATGAATGCCATTTATAAAACCAGAAGAGAAATAGTTTGGAGAATTTTAGATAAACTAAATTGTACATACGACAAAAATGCCGTAGGATTATTTGTTTGGGCAAAAATTCCAAAAGGAATAAAGTCGGAACAATTAACCGACAAATTATTATATGAAAAAGATGTTTTTATAACGCCAGGAACCATTTTTGGAACAAATGGAGAAGGATATATAAGAGTATCTTTATGTGCAAGTGAAGAAAAATTTAAAGAAGTATTAGAAAAAATTTAAAGAAGTATTTAATACTTTACGAGAAATAAACATGAAAATAGCAATCATAGGATTAGGATTAATAGGAGGCTCATTAGCCATAGAATTTCAAAAAAATAATACCGTTTACGGAATAGATAATAATGCGAAAAATCAACAAAAAGCATTAGAATTAGGATTGGTAGAAAAAATAATAGACTATAAAGAATTATCAAAAATAGACGTAGTAGTTATTGCAGTTCCAGTAAATGCAACACCAAAAATAGCAGTAGAAGTTCTATCGTCTATAGATGACGAAACCTTAGTTTTTGATGTAGGATCTACTAAAGAAGGAGTGTGTCATGCGGTAAAGAATCATCCGAAAAGAGCAAATTTTGTAGCAGTACATCCAATAGCAGGAACCGAATTTTCTGGACCAAATGCAGCAATTGAAAATTTATTTACAAACAAAGTAACCATTGTTTGTGAGCAAAATTTAAGTGCAAAAAAACAAATAGAGAAATTTTTACATTTATTTGAACCATTAAATATGCGAATGGTATTTATGAATTCAGCAAAAAAACACGACAAACATATTGCTTATGTATCGCATTTATCACACATAAGCTCTTTTATGTTAGGAAAAACAGTTTTGGAAATAGAAAAGGGAGAAAAAAATATATTCGATATGGCAGGAAGTGGGTTTGCTTCCACAGTACGATTAGCAAAAAGTTCTCCGAGTACATGGACACCAATATTTATACAGAATAAAAAATACATATTAAAATCATTAGAAGAGTATATCGATAATTTGTTAGCGTTTAAAAAACACTTAAAAAATGAATCTAAAGAAGCTATATACCAAACAATGGAAGAAACAAATCATATTAAAGAAATATTAAACGGAATTATTAAATAAGTCAATTTAAATTGAATAAAAGGGAAATATTAAACAGAATTTAACGATATTTAAACGGCATAAAACAAAACAAAATGGAAAATTTAGAAAATAACAAATGGTTGCAACAAATGGAATTAGAACATCCACTAGTAATTGCAGGACCATGCAGTGCAGAAACAGAAGAACAAGTATTAGCAATTGCACACGAATTGAAAAAAACCGATGCAACCGTATTTAGAGCAGGTGTATGGAAACCAAGAACAAGACCTGGAAATTTTGAAGGGATAGGTGCATTAGCATTACCATGGCTACAACGTGTCAAAAAAGAAACAGGATTGTTAATAGCAGTAGAAGTTGCCAATGCAAATCATGTAAAATTAGCATTGGAGCACGATGTAGATATACTATGGATTGGAGCACGAACAACAGTAAATCCATTTGCAGTACAAGAAATAGCAGATGCATTAGAAAGTACAAAAAAAATTGTATTGGTAAAAAACCCTATAAATCCAGATTTAGAATTATGGATTGGTGCGGTAGAACGCTTACAAAAAGCCAATATCAAAAATTTAGGAGGAATCCATCGAGGATTTTCAACCTATCAAAAAACAACGTATCGAAATAATCCAAATTGGCAGATAGCAATCGATTTTAAAAATAGATTGCCAAACGTGCCATTAATTAATGACCCATCACATATTTGTGGAAATAGAACAGGAATATTTGATGTATGTCAGATGGCATTAGACTTACAATTTGATGGATTAATGATAGAAACACATACAAATCCAGATAAAGCATGGAGTGATGCAAAACAACAAATAACACCCGCAAGATTAGATGAAATTACAATTGATTTAAGAGTGCGAAAAAGTAATTTTGAGGAAGAAAAAGCCTTAAAAAACTTAAATAAATTACGAAGCGAAATAAACATAATAGACAAACAAATTATAGAAGATGTATCCAATAGAATGAAAATATCTAAAAAGATAGCAGAAGAAAAGAAATTACAAAATGTAGCTGTATTACAGCCAAACAGATGGAGTGAAATGCTAAAAGAACGAATAAAAATAGGCGTTGATTTAGGTTTAAGTAATCAATTTATGGAAAATCTTTACAAGGCGATACATCAAGAATCTATAAAAACACAAGAAGATATTGTAAAAAAATAATTCGTTTTTTTTAGCGACCTTTGTAAGGTATGGTAATAACAAAAAAAATAAAACATTTGTTGGTAATACGACTCTCTGCCATGGGAGATGTAGCAATGCTTGTGCCAGTACTTCGTGTGTTAAAATCTAAATATCCAGAATTAAAAATTACCGTCTTAACACGAAAATTTTTAAAGCCAATTTTTGATTCAGATATTACAGGAGTAGATATAAATTTTCATGAAGCCGATACTAAAGGAAAACATAAAGGAATATTAGGAATCTTTAAATTAGCAAAAGAAATAAGAACATTAAAAATAGATGCCATAGCTGACACACACAATGTACTTAGATCTAAAATAGTACGATTTTTTCTTTTTGGAATAAAAAATGTAGTAATAAATAAAGGAAGAACAGAAAAAAAAGCATTAACAAGAACAGAAAATAAAATATATAAACAACTCCAAACCACACATGAACGCTATGCTGATGTTTTTAAGAGATTAGGATTTACTATAGATTTAACAAAACATCAATTTCCAACAAAAACAACATTGCCAAAATTACCATTCTTGTCCAATATAGCAGAAGATGGAAAAAAATGGATTGGAATTGCGCCTTTTGCACAATATTCAGGTAAAATGTATCCATTAGATTTAATGGAAAAAGTAATAGAAAAATTAGCACAAAACAAACAAATATTTTTATTTGGAGGTGGAAAAAAAGAAGTAGAATTATTAAATGAAATTGCAGAGAAATACAAAACGGTATTAAATATTGCAGGAAAATTATCACTAAAAGAAGAATTAGTATTAATCTCCCATTTAGATACCATGCTAGCAATGGATTCAGGAAATGCACATTTTTCCGCCATGTTTGGCATAAAAACAATAACACTTTGGGGAGTAACACATCCGTATGCAGGATTTGCACCATTTTTACAACGAGAAAATTGTATTTTACCAGACATAGACACATATCCAAATATACCATGTTCTATTTATGGAAATAAAGTTTGTGAAGGATACGATGAAGTAATGCGAAGTATATCTATTGAAAAAATAATCAAAAAAATAGAATAGAAATAGTAACTTTGAAATGTATTAATTATTAAAAATAAAATTATGCGAAAAATAATAATCTTTCTTATGAGTTTAATAATATTTTCTTGTGCAGATAAAAATGAAATTTCACAAATTGTGGATGTGTCATGTGGACAATGTCAATTTGGTATGACCAGCCAAAAAGGTTGCGATTTGGCAATAAAAATAGAAGGGAAAAGTTATTTTGTTGACGGAACAAAAATTGACGATCATGGAGATGCTCATAACAAACAAAATGGTTTCTGTGAAGTAGTTCGTAAAGCAAAAGTTACTGGTAAAATAGTTGAGGATAGATTTGTGGCAACATCATTTGAAATGATTGATAAATAGCTTTAAAAATTTATTATTATTTCAAAAACAATAATCCTAAAATTCAACCTAAAAACCCAATAAAAAAGTCGTATATTTACTACATAAATTATGTCGAAAAGAGCCAAATAGTGTAAAATTTTATATATTTAAGTATCATATAAGTTCTTTTATTTATTAACTTAAGAGTAGTTTTAGTTACTATCCCTTTCGAATGATAGTCCCAACAAGATCTTACTCTAGCAATAGCTATCGTTATGGGTTCCAAGCACAAGAAAAAGATGACGAAATTAAGGGTGAAGGAAATTCTATAAATTATAAGTTTAGAATGCATGATCCTAGAGTGGGACGGTTTTTTGCCGTGGATCCTTTAATGAAAGAATATCCACATTATACTCCATATTCTTATAGTGGAAATAAGGTTATTAACCATACAGAACGAGAAGGATTAGAAGAAGAAGCTCTAGCTGTTGCTTTTGGGCCTCCTGGCTGGGCATATATTGCAGCAAAATGGATAGTGATAGGTACAGTTGCAGCTGTAACAGTATATACTGCGGATAAGGCTATTGATCATTTTAGAAATGCTCCTGATTTGGTATATGAACCTATCTCTACATTACCAAAAGTAGATGTTGACACCAAACCAACTAATAGTAATAAACCAAATAAAAAGCCAAAGCCAATACCTGTATTCCCTAAAGTGTATCCTGATACTCCTGATGATGATGATGATGACTCTGAATATGTTTATAGGGCAATGGCTAAAGATCCTGTAACTGGTCAGCCAAGAATATCTACTAGTTTAGATCCTTCTAAAACTTTCAGTAAAGATTTAGGAGCAAAGACTGATGATGTTACACCACTTTTAAATTCACAAGGAAATGTTTTTCTTAACTGGAAAGATGGAGGAATGTCTGCTGCTCCAACTTCAGATACTTCTTTATTACAAGGTCATATTCAACAAGATTTAGCTACTGGGAAAAGAAAATTATTTAGAATTAAGAAAACTCATTTAATTGCAAATGGTTTATTTGGGTTAGAGGATAAACCAGGAATACATGTTGCAATTAAACCAAAAGCAGAAATGTCAATAGAACAATTTCAAACGAATATTCGTAACACGAGATCATTATGGGAAGAGACAACTCCAAAGAAAAAATAAAATATGTTTATGAGATTTTTGATAATTTCTTCAAAAATGTTACCGAAGATAATTTCTTCAAATTAAATGATGAATTTCTTTCATTAATAATGACTCAAAATAAAAATTTTACAAGAAGAGAAATGCTAGTAATTATATTTGAATATAGCAATAATAAAAAAGTAAATGAATTTCAAAGAGAAATATTGATAGAAATAGAAGCAAGATTACACGGTTATTGTTCTCCTGCTAAGGATGTTAATTGGGAAGAAGAATAATATTAGAATATCTACATTTGATGTAACGATTTCTTTACAGCTTATATATTTTGAACTATGGCAAAAAAGTATGATAGCAGAACAATTACAATTTAGTTAGATCAGGTAATGAATATAGTTTAAATATTAGTGATTAGACTTTGACTTTGGTAAAGAGAATGCCATAGTATTATTCTAGATTCTACAAGAATAATCTTTAAACACTATAAAATTACTCGAATTGATGTGTTTTTGACCAAATGTAAATGAGTTAAAGTTCTAAATAATTGTAATAACCTTCAAAAAATCAATATCTTTACAAAAAAAGAAATTGATATGAAATTACCAACAAAATCTTTTTCCATTAAACAATGGAATGAAGATGATATGCCAAGAAAAAAATTACTACTTAAAGGAAAAAAAGCATTAAGTAATTCCGAATTAATAGCCATATTAATAGGATCTGGAAATAAAGAAGAAAGTGCAGTAAGTTTATCTAAACGAATTATAGCATCGGTAAATAATAATTTAAACACACTAGCAAAACTTAACTATACCGATTTAATAAAGTTTAAAGGAATAGGCGAAGCGAAAGCAATATCTATAATAACAGCATTAGAATTAGGAAAAAGAAGACGGCTAGAAAAAGCACTATTAAAACCTAAAATAACCTCTAGTAAAGCAGTATTTGAAATAATGCAACCAATAATAGGCGATTTGCAACACGAAGAGTTTTGGGCAATCTATTTAGATAATTCAAATAAAGTAATTACAAAGACTCAAATTAGTAAAGGCGGAATTACAGAAACTTTAGTTGACATACGATTAATATACAAAAAAGCAATAGAATTTGGAGCAGTAGGAATTATTTTATGTCACAACCACCCAAGCGGAAACAGAAGACCAAGTGGAGCAGACAGACAACTAACAGAAAAAATAAAAATAGCAGGAAACACACTAAATATCACAACATTAGACCATTTAATAATAACACAAAATAATTATTTTAGTTTTGCAGATAGTGAAATTTTGTAAGGATTCAGTATTTCACTAAATTTGTAGAATATGCTATTAGTCTATACACCAAAAATAACATCGCGTTTAACTTATGTTTTTAAACATTTTTTTACACGAATTCTATCCATAGAAATCCAATTTACAACAAAAGTAGATAAATTTGTAGCGCATAACGGTTTAAAGATAACTTATGCAAAACAACCACTTGGAACCGAATTTTTTATTCAAAGTAAAGATTTATTATACCAACAAGGAGTAAATGATATAGAAGTAAAAGTAAGTGCTTGGGAAGAAACAAAATGTTTTTTTAAAGTAAGTGATAAATCAGCAGTACCATACGATGTATTTGCAGCAAGTTTTTATTTATTAAGTAGATATGAAGAATATTTACCACACGTAAAAGATAAATTTAATCGGTTTCCAGCCGAAGAAAGCTTAGCGTATAAATATGAGTTTTTAGAAAAACCAGTAATTGATATTTGGGCATATAAAGTGCGAGAATTATTAAAAATTCGATTTACAGAATTTCAGTTTATAGCTAAAAAATTTGAATTTATATCTACAATAGACATCGATTGTGCCTATAATTACAAACACAAAGGAATAATTAGAAACATCGGAGGTTTTAGTAAAGAATTATTTTCATTACAATTTCGAAACTTTTGGAATCGTTTTATGGTTCTAGTAAATCTAAGACAAGATCCATTTGATAATTTTGATTGGTTATTAAAAATGCAAAAACGACATCATCTAAAAACAATATTCTTCTTTTTGGTAAGCGAATATACAACCTACGATAAAAATATTTCGGTAGGAAATAGTAAATTTCAATCCTTAATAAAATCCATAGCAGATTATGCTCCAGTAGGCTTACATCCATCCTACTTTACCATGAAAAATGCAACCAAATTAAAAAAAGAAAAAATACGATTAGAAAATATTATCAATACAGAAATCACAAAATCAAGACAACATTATCTAAGAATAGGTTTACCAGAAACCTATCAAAATTTAGTAGATTTAGAAGTAGATGAAGATTATTCGATGGGTTATGCAAAACAAATAGGTTTTAGAGCAAGTACCTGTACACCATTCTATTTTTATGATATGGAATACGAAATTCAAACACCGTTAAAATTGATTCCATTTGCAGTAATGGATGTAACTCTAAAAGATTATTTACAATATTCAAACAAGAAATCGTTGCATAAAATTTTGGAATTAGCAAAAGAAGTAAAAAAAGTAAACGGAACATTTGTAATCTTAAATCATAACGAAACTTTTAATGAATTAGGTAGATTTAAAGGCTGGAAATTAATCTATGAAAAAGTAATTAAAGCCATCCATAAAATGGAAAAAGTATAGTGAAAATTAGATGTCTTAAACATAGCGAAATAAATTTCAACAAGTACAATGCTTGTATTTTAACAGCTTATAATACTCGAATTTACGGAATGTCATGGTATTTAAATTGTGTTACAAATAAAGATTGGGAAGTATTGGTTTTAGAAGATTATTATGCAGTAATGCCATTACCATTTGGTAGAATAAAACGCAAATTTTTTAAAAGAACGATACTGCAACCAATGTATACACAACAGCTCGGTATTTTTTCCTTAACGGAATTAGATTCGGATACAATACAACAATTTTTAGATGAATTTAATACGCTAAAACCATATGTTTATCATTTTAATTCAGAAAATACTGCAAGAATAACTTCGAAATTAGAATTGCGAAATAATTACGAATTAAAACTAAATATATCGTATTCAGATATTCAAAAAAACTATTCAAAAAATACAATTAGAAATCTAAAAAAAGCATTTAAAAATGAATTATTTCTAACAAATGAAATTACAATAGAGGATTTTATTCGGATGAAAAATAACAATAAAAAGCATTCTATAAAAAAGAAACAACGTGAATTAATGTCACAATTAATTCAGCAAATAATAGCTCAAAAAAAAGGAAATTTTTATGGTGTAAAAAAAGAGAAACAACTAATAGCAATAGCATTTATTATAGAAACAGAAACAAGATTAATCCATTTATTTTCGGCAAGCACAGCATTAGGGAAACAAACAGGAGCAACTTTCTTTTTATTTGATAACATTATCCAAAAAAATACAAATAGTGAACTCATTTTTGACTTCGAAGGTTCTATGATTGAAGGAGTTGCCAAATTTTTTAAGAGTTTTGGAGCAAAAAATAATATTTATTTAAAATTAGATAATTCAAATGCTTAAAAAAATATTATTAACATCAAAAAATAAATTAATCTTACCATTCTACCATTTGGTTGCAGACGAAACACCACAATATGTAACACATTTGTATAAGCCAAAAACAACGAAACAGTTTAAACAAGATTTAGATGTTTTTTCAACCTATTACAAAGCGATTTCATTAAAAGGACTAGTTAGATCCTTAAAGGAAAATAAAATTATTAAAAACGCTTCTTTTCACCTAACATTTGATGACGGATTACAAAATTTTTATACAGAAATAGCACCAATATTACTAAAGAAAAAAATACCAGCAACCATTTTTTTAAATACTGATTTTGTAGATAATAAAGATTTATTTTTTAGATATAAAGCAAATTTACTAATAGAACATTATTCTAATGCTACAAAAATAGAGCAAGACATATATCGAAATTTTATAAATGAAAAGCAAAAAATAAATAGTAAAATAAATATTAAACGATTCTTATTGGGAATAAAATTTAAAGAAAAACATTTTTTAGATGAATTAGAAAGTCAAATAAATTACAGTTTTTCTGATTTTTTAAATATAGAAAAACCATACCTAAGTTTAACACAAATAAAGGAACTGCAAGAACAAGGATTTACATTTGGAGCACATTCTTGTAATCATCCACTTTATACAGATTTAAGTCTAAAAGAGCAACTAAAACAGACTAAAGAAAGTTTAAAATGGTTAGATGAAAACATAAATCCAAAGCAAAAAGTATTCTCATTTCCTTTCCATGATATTGGAGTTTCTAAAGAGTTTTTTATTAAAATGGAATCGCATTTAGATATTAGTTTTGGAACGTCTGGTTTTAAAAAAGAAGAAGTCCCTTTTCATTTACATCGTTTGGATATGGAAAAATCCAATACAAATCCTACACAATTTTTAATAAATGAATATTTAAAATTAGCAATAAAAATTCCGCTAGGAAAACATAAAATTAAAAGAGATTAAATGACGTTTTTAGAAAAAATAAAAACCAACTTTAAAGCAAACAAGAATATTGCATTTGCCATAGATGAAATTACATATACCTATATCGAATTTTCTGAAAAAATTGTAGCAATTCAGCAATTACTATTAAAACATAATGTAAAAGACAACGATATTGTAATTGTACATGCAAATAACGATATAGAAACTTATGCGTCCATATTTGCAATCTGGTTTTTGGGAGCAACATTTGTACCTATAAATCCAAATCATCCAAAAGAACGAAATGAATTAATATTAAATCAAGTTAAGAGTAAATTAATACTAACAAGTAATGATAAAGAAAAAAATATAGTTTGTACTAAAAATATATCGGAATCAAAAGATGAAATAATAATTAGAAATGATATTCCAGATAGATTGATGTACATTTTGTTTACATCTGGAAGTACTGGAATACCAAAAGGAGTTGCAATTACATTAAAAAATATAAGCTCTTTTATTGTTGATTTTAATGCAGAATATAACCTGAGTGCAACGGATAAATTCCTCCAAATTTACGATTTAACTTTTGATGCATCTGTACATTGTTACTTATTACCGATATATTTAGGAGCAAGTATTTATACCGTTAATCCTAAAAAAATCAAGTATCTAGAAGCATATAAAATAATGGAAAAGCAAGAAATTACATTTGCAAAAATGCCACCTTCCGTAATTGCTTATTTAAAACCTTATTTTAACAGAATTAAATTACCAGAATTAAAATATAGCTTATTTGGAGGCGAAGGTTTAAATTACGAATTGGTAAAATTGTGGCAAGATTGTGTTCCAAATGCACAAGTTCAAAATGTTTATGGACCAACCGAAGCAACAATTAACACACATATATTTAACATATCTAAACAATTAGAAACTTCAAAAACCTATAATGGAACTGTCTCTATTGGAAAACCATTTGGTTTTAATAAAGCATTTATTGTAGATACCAATAATAACATTTTACCAAAAAATACAAAAGGAGAATTATGTTTGTATGGAAATCAAATTACAGTAGGATATTGGAAAAACGCTACCAAAAATAAAACCTCTTTTTTTGAATATAATAACCATAAAGTATATAAAACTGGAGATTTAGCGTTTATTGACAATGATGGCGATTGTATTTTCTGTGGTAGAATAGATAATCAAGTACAAATACAAGGTTATAGAGTAGAATTATCTGAAATTGAAAATGCTGCTAGACAATTTAAAAATGCGTTAAATTACGTAGTACTAAGTAAAAAAAACAGATTTGGAGTAACCGAAGTTATTCTATTTGTTGAAAAATTAGAGAAAGAAATTAAAGCGTTACAGAACTTTTTAAAACAACGATTACCTAGTTATATGTTGCCTTCTAAAATTGTTAATTTAGAAAAATTCCCAATCGCAACTAGTGGGAAAATAGACAAACAAACCTTACTTAAAAACCTTGAATAAGCTTTAAATTATTAATGGATAAAGAACAAGAAAAACAAGTAATTGAAAAGAATCTAATTGATTTTTATTTATCATTTAAAGAGGATGATTTCATGTATTATTATGAGAATGATTATGTCTATAATCTAAATGGAACATGGCCAAGTTTTATTTTACGTAAAAATACAACAACTGATTTTTTGACTATAATAGATTCAATTAATCAGTCAAATTCAATTTCAAAAAACTGGATTTTAGATGCTTATTTTGTTTCAAAAAATAAATTACAAATAAAAAAAGAAAATTTATTTCCAGTAAAAAAATGGTCTGGAATGTTATTAAATACAACAAACACAATTAAGCAGATAAATCTTTCAAATTTTAAGGTTGAAAGGTTAAAGAAAAATGAATTAAATCAATTTATAGAAATAATTAATACTAGTGTTTTTAAAAGTAGTCGTTTAAGTAAAAAACAATTAAAGAATAAATTAGACAATCTAAATTTTTATTTTTTTGTCGGAAAATACAAAGATCAAATTGTTTCTACATGCTTATTGTTTGATAATGGAACAACTATTGGACTATATTTTATTGCTACTAAAAAAGAATTTAGAGGAAAAGGATTTGGTAAATTAATTGTTTCAAATGCTATAAATCACCTAATAAATAAAGGAAATGCAAACTTTGTTTTACATGCAACTTCCATGGGAAACTCCATTTATAAAAACTTAGGATTTAAAGAATATTCTAAATTGATTATTTTTGTAAAAATTTAACAAATGGTTACAGAAAAAATAATTGAATTAGTAAAAAAAACATTTCCAAATTCAACAGTAGAAATTACTTTACAAACAACTCCAAACGATGTAGATGAATGGGATTCTTTGGGACATATTATGCTAATTCAAGCTATTGAAGAGGCATTTGATATTAGTTTTGATTTGGATGAATTACTTGGTTTTGAGTCGGTTGAAAGTATTGTTAATGTTGTTGGTAAATAAATATTTTTGGATTACCAAAATGGTCTGGAATATAAATCAGATTTATGAAAGGAGAATTCTAAAGAATTAATTACTTTCTTAAACTTTGGTTTTTTTCTTCTTTTTGCTATTTTTATTCGCTTTATTTTCAATCCATAAATATTGTATAATTCTAAAGTATACCCAAAATATGAACTATGTGATTCGAGTAGAATTTTATTATCAATTATTTTATATTCTCCATAAATACCATAATGTAAATTATTAAGATCTTTATTATTTGGAAAATTATAATAACCACAACTTTTATAGACTTTTCCATTATCAAAAAACCTATAAAAACTATATCTAGTTTGCTTTTTATTATGTAAATTAACAACTATATCTTTATAGATATACACTCCATTAGTTTTCACTAATGAAGTATCTATTTGAATACCATTTACTTTCAATAATTTATACGATTTAGGTGTACAATTACAATTTTCTATTTCTTGTGCTTCAATAATCTTAGAAAAGAATATAAAAATGAAAATTAGTAAATATTTGTCTAAAGTCATAATTTTATTTAGAAGGATTGATATTTTGAAAATATATTTGCCAACGATTTTTACTGTCGGACGGTTTAAAATGATGGAAATTTGGACTTAAATAATCATGTATCATATTTTGAGACCAAAAATTAAATGGTCCAGTTGAAGTTAATCTGCTAGTTATTCCATTAGCAGTTTTAACTTGTAAAAACGTCTGTGCGTTGTTAAGAGATCTATCCTTTTTATTTTGATTTGCCCAATAATATGTTAACCCTTTTCTTCCAATTGTTTTTGTAAGTCCTCCTATTTCAAAATCTCCTAATTCCAATGGAGTACTACCTTTATTATTAGAATTACCGGTATACGTATCCGTACCAAAGGTAAGCATTGTTCCATTACCAAACTGCCAATTTGCATTACCACTACCAGTCCAATATTTATCATCTCCATCTGCTCCAATCCAAGCACTATGATCTTCTAAAACATTCAAAGAAAATGAACCTATTCTAATACCATAAGTTGCAGTTCTTTGTTTACGATTATCAGTTCCATTATGAAAATTTAATGTGTACATAAATGAATATTGCATTGGATTTTCTAAAGCAGTAGTAGCATTTCCATGAAGATAATTAATATCCATTGTAGATGTATTTTTATTTAAAGTTCCTATCGTTGCTCCTGGAGAGAATATAAATTCTAGCATTTTTTTTCCATTATTTGCATTTTCCGCTGTTAAACCTCCTGTAGAATAATTTCCTGAAAAATTTAAACTTGCTTGTCCAGCAGCATTTATGTCTCCTATATTTGTACTCCCTGTTGCCATAATACTAAATCCAAAACCAATATTTACATGAGATTTTCCTTTAGATCCAAAAGTATAACTTGTGGTAATGGAGCCTGCAGCACTAATACCCTCTTCTAAACCTTCCAATTCAACAAATTGAATTGGTTTATTCCCACTAAACTGATAAGGCGTATACCAAGGATACTTTGAAGTCAACGGATCCAC
>Ga0256840_1002237_pt1 | contig 17273 bp, 20 predicted proteins | sample 355202metaG_FD_185969 | JGI IMG/M metagenome (GOLD analysis project Ga0256840, IMG submission 185969) | Hydrothermal vent microbial communities from Mid Atlantic Ridge, Atlantic Ocean - 355-202 | ecosystem: Environmental > Aquatic > Marine > Hydrothermal vents | place: Atlantic Ocean: Mid... | reverse complement strand
TTCAAAAACAATGGAGTTAAAAATATATAAAAGATGATTTATTAGCCTTTTTAGGTGTTTCTGGCTTCAAAAAAAGATGAAATTTTATGAATTTGGAGGTATGATGATTGTTATGGAATTATTTGGGTTTAACCTTGATTGACATACACTCAACCTTTATGATATAATCACACTAATCAAAATAAACAATTATTATTTAATAAGGAAATACAAATGGCAAAATCATTATATGAAACATTAGAAATCAATGATAATGCTAGTGAAGCTGATATAAAAAAAGCCTACAGAAAACTAGCAAGAAAATATCATCCAGATGTTAACAAAGAGAAAGATGCAGAAGATAAGTTTAAAGAGATTAACTCTGCTTATGAGATACTCAGCGATAAAGAGAAAAAACAACAGTATGATATGCATGGTGATAGTATGTTCGGTGGACAAAATTTTCATGATTTTTCACGTTCACATGGGGGTGCTGGTCAAGGTGATTTAGATGATATCTTAAGACAAATGTTCTCTAATGGCGGTGGCTTTGGTGGAGGGGGCAATCCTTTTGGCGGAGGTGGATTTGGTGGGGCTTATCAAGAGCCTAATCTCGATATACAAACAGCCATTACTATCCCTTTTAGTGTCTCTATTCTTGGTGGAAGTCATTCTGTTTCTATTAATGGAGATAGATTTGACATTAAAATTCCAGCTGGTGTGAAATCTGGCGAAAAGATGCGAGTGAAAGGTAAAGGCCATGCCCAAGGTGGTAGAGCTGGAGATCTTTTTTTAAAGATAACAGTTGCTCCAAACCCTGAGTATAAGCGCGTAGATGATGACCTTGTTAAGGTTTTTAATCTTCCATTAAAGGCAGCATTATTTGGAGATAAAATAGCAATTTCTACTTTGGAAAAAGAGATAAAGCTCAAAGTCCCTCAAAATACAAAAAATGGACAAAGATTTCGTGTAAAAGAGATGGGTGCGATGAACAGAAAAACAAAGGTTCGTGGTAATCTATACCTTGAAGCAAATATTATTTTACCTAATGTTGATGAGCTTGATAATGAGCTTGTTGAGATGATGAAAGAAAAACTTCCTCAGGAGTAAGTGATGATACACCAATATGATGAACCTGTTTATCTCATAAGTATAGTAGCGAAGATACTTGATATACATCCACAAACTCTTCGCCAATATGAAAGGGAAAATCTTATCTGTCCCTCTCGATCAAATGGTCGTATTAGACTTTATTCTCAACGAGATATAGATAAGATAAAGCTTATTCTTAGGCTTACTCGTGAACTTGGTGTAAATCTGGCAGGTGTAGATATTATCCTAAGATTAAAAGAAAATGTAGATGAGATGGAGAGTGAGATAGCCTCGCTTAGACACGAGGTTCAAAAAAGCAAAAATGCTTATGCTGTTTCACCGGATAAAGCATTAGTTACAAAAAAAAGTATCTATGAGATGATTATATTTGAGGAGTAACTACTCTTTCAATCGTTGAATATTTGCTCCAACATTGCCAAGTTTTTTCTCGAGTGCATCATACCCACGGTCTAGGTGATAGATACGGTGAACATCTGTTTCACCATTTGCAACAAGACCTGCTAAGACTAAAGCACTTGAAGCCCTTAGGTCCGTTGCCATGACATCAGTACCGCTGAGTTCACTTTTTCCATTTACCGTTGCAGTATGACCATTAAGAGATATGTCAGCACCCATACGTTGCAATTCACTTACATGCATAAAACGATTTTCAAATAATCGCTCTTCTATGATAGATACTCCATCCGCTTGAGTAGCTAGTGCCATAAATTGTGCTTGCATATCTGTTGGAAAGGCTGGATACTCTTGAGTAACAATTTTTACTGGTTTTATTGTCTTTGAAGGATGTATAGTTATGGAGTCTTCTTTAAGCGTAAAAGTAGAACCCATCTCTTCTAACTTAGAGAGTACTGCACCTAAATGTTTTGGTTCAACACTTGTGATGGTAAGCTCTGAGTTTGTAATAGCTCCAGCACAAAGGTAGGTTCCTGCTTCAATGCGGTCAGGAATAACAGCAAATTCATTGATATTTATTAGCGAACCATTTGTTCCATGTATTGTGAGAACTGCTGTACCAATACCATCTATTTTGACACCACTAGCATTGAGTATTTCACAGAGTTGTACTACTTCAGGTTCACGTGCTGCATTTGTTATGTTCGTTATACCATGTGCGAGAGCTGCCGCCATGACGATATTTGCAGTACCCGTCACTGTGATTTTATCAAAGATAATTTCACATCCTTGAAGTCCATTTGGAGCAGTAGCTTCTATGTATCCGCCTTTGATTTGAATATTTGCACCCATACTTTGAAGCGCTTTAAGGTGTAAATCTACAGGACGTTGCCCAATGGCACATCCACCAGGAAGGGATACTTCACAATGTCCAAAACGTGCAAGTATAGGACCCAAGACTAAGATGGATGCACGCATAGTTTTTACAATGTCGTAGGTTGCTTTTGTTTCATGAAGAGCTGTTGTGTTGACAACAACACAATGCTCTTGCTTGTCGATGTTGGCACCTAAGTTAGATAGTAATTTTAGCAAGGTGTTTATATCTGCAACTTTAGGTAAGTTTTTCATAGATACATTGTTTTTAGCTAAAATAGTCATAGCTATGAGAGGTAGTGAAGCATTTTTAGCCCCAGAGATTCTTATCTCTCCATTTAGTTGTTTGTTTTTTAAAATCTTAAGATAGTCCATTTTTCTCTTTTTGTTCTCATAATATAATATTACTATGATAAATATGATATTATTATACTCTAAAATAACTTAAAGGTTTTCTATGAGCGCTGCCTTAGATAGACTAAAAAGTCTCACGAGTAAAATATCAAGCTATGAGCGTGTGCGAAAAGAAAACATGAAGTTTTTAGAGGAACTTTTCTATGAGATAAAGATAGATAAAAAAGTAGAAAATTTTAATGATATATTTGAGTATAAAGCTTTGAATCTATCTGGTGCATCTCTTCAAAGTGATAATTTAGGTGAGATAAGACCGGGAAAATATTTACAAATATTGGCTATAGCTTACGACAAAGAAGCTGTGATTAAAAGTAAAAATATTTCGCTTGGCTATTTTGGCAAAGTTGAAAATGTAAACCCACGTTTTAAAGATAAAATAGTTGAGTTTATTATCCGTTATCGGTTTGAAAAAAGTTTTATGACTTTAGAACATTATAATTCTATGTTAAGTATCTATAAAAAAGAACCAGATGAATAAATTTTATTTCTATTTATGGTTGGGATGGTCTTTGCGTATTACGATATGTAGCGTAATACTTGCATTTTTATTTTCATTGCTAATAACGATAGTTACATATATCACAAGTTCTGCAACAAGTCTAGATGCTAAGATTCTTTATGCTTTAGTAGATGTTCTTGTTTTTTGGTTTACTTTTGTATGGAGTTTAAGTTTACTTATAGCACTTTTTAGAAGTATTAAGTATATTTTTAACAGATGTATAGGTGGTTATGAGTTAAAACTTTTGACATGTAGTTCGCATGATGTTATTGATGTAGTTGGTTATGGTGATTTAGTCAAGGTATGGAGAAAATGGTTTATGCTTCTTATCTGGCTTGTAGCTAGTATGATGATAGTATCTTTAGTTGTAACATATATGTTGAGTGACTTTACAAGTATCTTTGATTGGTTTAACATCTTTTGGTTGTATGGATTTATTATTATAAGCGGCTATTTTTCTTTTATATTGATGATTGCAAAATGCAAGCGTGTCGAGTTAATAAAATGTTGATATATTTAGACTTAGAAACAACAGGTTTAGAGTCTTCAGATAAGATAGTGTCTATTGGTTTAGTAGTAGATGATGCTAAGATGACTCAAGAGTTTTATGATCTAGTTAATGAGGGTAAAAAAATACCACCAAAAGCTTCAAGCATTCACAATATTACTAATGAATCCATCGTGGATAAACCACAGCTCAAAGATACAGATAGTTTTAAATTCTTAGAATCTTTTAATCAACCTGGTGTAACTTTAATATCCCACAATCTTAATTATAATCTTATGATGCTAAAGGGTGCTTGTTTTGAGTGGCTTGGTGAGATGATAGATACGAGAAGAGTTTCAAAGCATTTAATGCATGATTGTGAAGAATATTCTTTAGAGTTTTTAAGGTATGAATTAAAACTTTATAAAGAGGAACCAAGAGGGATAATTACCCATGAAGCTCTCAGTGATGCTAAGCTGACAAAACTACTCTACATGCGTTTGCTAAGCTTAGCATCGCATCAAGAACAAGAGCTCTTGAGTTTTAAGAATGTACTAATTCAAAAGTTTGAATTTGGAAAATATGCAGGGAGATACATCGAAGAAATTAGTATGCTAGACCGTGGCTATTTAGAGTGGATGTTGGTAAACATAATGGATTTAGATGAAGATTTACGATATAGTATCGAGTATAATTTATAGCAAGGAGTAAAGGTATTTTGAAGATAGCAATAGAATGTAAGTCACCTTTAATGCAGAAATCTATGGAGATGTTTTTGCACAACTACTTAAGTTCATCGCGACAGTGTGATATTATACTTAGAGATGAACCTTGCCTCAATGATGCTAGATGTTTTTACGTCTCCACTCATAAGGGTGCTGATTTAGTAAAACCATTTTCTAAATCACAACTTATTTTAGCTTTAGAAGCTAAATATAAACTGCTTAAAAAAGATACTCCAATGAGAGAAGAAGCTAGCTTAAAAGAGGAAGAAATTTTAGATATAGAGATTTTAGAAAAAAGGATAAAGTACTTAACAAGTGAGTATCAAGAGAATATACTCAAAGCGGTTAGGGTCTTTTATGCAAACTAATACAAAAAAATTTACCAAAAAGATTATTAGTGGAAAATTTAAAGGAAAAGTTTTAAACGTGCCATCAAAAGTAACAACTCGCAGTTCTAAAACTATAGTTCTGGAGTCGTTTTTTAATACCTTGCAGTTTGATATAGTTGATGCTAACTTTGTTGAAGTTTTTTCAGGAAGTGGCTCTATAGGTTTAGAAGCTTTAAGCCGTGGAGCAAAAAAAATATTTTTTATGGAAAAAGATAGAGAAGCTTTAAAAGTACTCAAGGCAAACATATCTTTAACTGAGCCATCATTATGTGAGGTTTACGCAGGTAATAGTTTTGCTAATATTACTCAGGTAGTTAGTAAATTAAAAAAATCAAAAGAAAATGCATATATATACATCGATCCTCCTTTTAGTGTTCGTGAAGGGATGGAAGATATTTATGATCGTATGATTTCTTTGATAAAGTCCCTGCCAAGAGAATGTGTGAAAATGATAATTATAGAGCATATGACAGGTTTAGAATTACCCGAGCGTATAAATGTTTTTACTCTTAAAAAAAGTAAAAAATTTGGAAATACAACTTTAACATACTTCATATAAATCCATAAAAATATTTTGGAATAAAACTTGCTAATCTTCTAGATAATAAACAGAGTAAACCCTTTTCTTCTCAAAGAGGTTTACACTACATAGGATTAGGTTGTGAAAACTCTTAAAATATTTTTCTTTTTACTTTTAGCATCACAAATGCTCAATGCTACTAAAATAACTGATGTAGCTAATATAGTTGGAGTTCGTGACAATCATCTTATCGGCTATTCGCTTGTAGTTGGTCTTAAAAAAACTGGGGATGGAACAACCTCTTTATTTACGCTTCAGTCCATTGCTAACATGCTTAAAGCGATGAACATTGATATGGCAGCAACCGATATAAAGTCTAAGAATGTTGCTGCGGTTATAGTTACTGCTAAATTAAATCCATTTGCAAAACAAGGTGATAAGTTTGACTTAACAGTCTCGTCAATTGGAGACGCTAAGTCGATAGAGGGTGGTACACTCTTGATGACCCCACTTAAAGGGGTAGATGGTAAGATTTATGGACTAGGTCAAGGTCCTGTAAGTATTGGTGGAAAAAATTCTAGAGGTGCTGGTAGTGCATCCCATCCAACTGCTGGTTTGATATATGGTGGTGGACTTGTTGAACGTGAAATAAACATAGATTTATATCATCAAGAATACGCAACGCTTTCTTTAAGAGAATCAAATATGAAAAATTCTGTAAGTTTACAAAAATCAATTAACAAATTTTACAATACTCAAGTAGCAGTAGCTATGGACCCTAGAACTGTAAAGCTTAAAAAACCAGATAATAAGTCAATGATAGAGTTCTTAGCTGAGGTTCAAGATATCGATATGCTATATACTCCAAAGAAAAAAATCATTATAAATGAAAGAACTGGAACTGTGATTGCTGGAGTAGGTATAGAGATTAAGCCTATTGTTATGACTCATGGTGATATAACAATTAAGATTAATGAACAAACAAATATAACTGCACCTGAAGGCTCTATGAATGTAGACTCTGATTTAGTTATAGGTCTCAACGAAAATGAGATATATACTAAGAAAGGCACTACGACGGTAGCAAATTTAGTACGTTCTCTACAGAAACTAGGAGCTACGCCTAAAGATATTATCTCTATTTTAGAGACGATGAAAAGTGCAGGTAGTATATCTGCTGAATTGGAGGTGATTTAATATGTACACTCAAGTTGGTTTAAATGCACAAATGTTAGCTAATAATCAAGCTATACCAAAGATTGATGCAAATGTGCAAAATGATGCATTAAGAGAACAAACAGATGCCTTTGAATCTGTCATACTGAAAATGCTCATGGATAACGCGATGAAAAACCAAGAAGATCTCTTTTCTTCGCAAAAAGATCCAGGTGACAAAATATACAAATCTATGTATAGAGAAGAGCTTGCAAAGGCTAGTGCTGGAGGTTTTGGCTTTTCTCAAATGTTATATGATTATTTAAGTGAAAAAGGTTAATAAATTCGTAAAGAAGTCGATATAGTTCTATAGTAAAAGGACGAATTATGATTTCTAATATAAATAGTGCACTAGCTAACGCTTATGCCAATGCTTCAAATGATAAGTTACAAAAAGGTGCTACGCCAAAAGCGGAGCCAATGATATCCTCCCAGGGGGATAAAAGCAAAGTTGATGTTATTAAAGAATCTATTGAATCTGGAACATATCAACTTGACTTACAAGCACTCTCTCAAAAAATTGCAGAGGAGTTATTGTAAACAAATAGGAGTTTAAAATGTTATCACATCATTTAATAGGTGCATTAGCAGATTTAAAAGATATAATTGAAATTACAAAATCAGATATCAATGATATTAAAGAAGCCAAGCACGATCAGCAATTTGAAAGATTACCCCTCAAAGAAGAAAAATTAAAAAGTTTTGAATCAAAAAAAGCGATGATTGATCATGAAATATCTTCGTTGATGATAACAAGCCCTGGTGTTGAACTCCCCCAACTACTTGATGAAACTCAGCATAAAGCTCTAGCTGATTTAAAAGTAGAGCTCTCTAACCTCAGAGAGATAAATAAAAAATATGCCAAATTTGTATTAAGTATAAGTAATTTATACAATGCATTTTTAGAACGTTTAGTACCTACAGAGATGGATGGCTATGAAAAAAGAGCGACTAGAAATCCTTCTTTACTTGAAGTAAGGGTTTAAAGGACGTATCATGGGATCAATTTTTAATACGCTCAATATTGGATATAGTGGCTTGAACGTAGCGCAAGTAGGGGTAAATACTACTTCTCAAAATATTTCCAATGCTGAAACTGAGGGGTATTCAAGACAAAGAGTAGTTGTAGAAGCAGCAACACCTTTGAGCTTAGCCCCTGGTAATGTGGGTAATGGTGCACAAATAACAGATATTAAACGTGTTTTTGATAATTTTGTATTTGATAGATTTACAAGTGTTTCTGGTGATAAGGAATATGCAGATTTTGCCGAAAAGACATTAAACGAACTATCATCATATTTTCCTGAAATAGATGGTGTCGGTATCAAGTCCGATTTGACTGATTATTTTAATATGTGGCAAACCTTTGCTGATAATCCAGATAATGATGCAATTAAGTTAGCCTTAGCACAACAAACAGAAACTTTGACACAGAGTATAGGCTATACACAAGAAAAGATTTACGCATTACAATCACAGGTAAATGAACAACTTTTAGTAAATGTGAATGAAGTGAATGAACTTACTTCTCAATTAGCAGAGATTAATGGCGCGATAGAAGTTGCTGAAAGTGGTGGAGGTTATACCGCTAATGACTTACGTGATAAAAGGAATGTTCTTGAGAGAAGTATCATACGTCTTATTGGTGGAGATGTAAATAATGGCACATTAAGTTCAAATATTTTAGTAGATTCTTCATCTAATACTACTTCAGGAAGTTATACACTTAATGTAAATGGTTTCAATATTGTAGACGGACAATCAAGCCATAAAATACATATAGATAATGCAAAAAATCCAAATAAATTTTATGAACTTTCTTTTGAAAGACAAGATGGTAAGCTTATTCCAATGGATGAAAGTATTACACAAGGACGAGTTGGAGCAATTCTAGATTTACGTGGAAAAAGTGGACTTAGAAGTAGTTCTAGTGGTGGTATCCCGTCAGATGGAATTTTACAAGATGTTATAACACAAATGAATGCTTTTGCTTCTGGGCTAATAGAGAGTACAAATAATCTTTATGCTCAAAATTCTACAGATAAAATGACATCAAATATACTTGATATAAATCCTACTAACTCCCTTGTAAACTCTAGTTTAAATGTCAATGTAGGAACTTTTAATATCAACATTTACGATATAGACGGAAAAATAACTGCTTCAAGAGAGATAACAATTAATGAAGCTACGGTTATGTCTGGTGTTGCTGGGTCTAACTCCATTGAAGGACAACTTTTAGATAACATTGATGATAATGATAATGGTAGTGGTATTGACGATATTGATGATTTTCTTCAGTTTAATTGGGCTACTTATGCAAGTGGTGATAATGCAATGGAATTATTCATGAACCCAGGTCAAGCCGCTGCTGGATATAGTTTTTCAATAGTAGATAATTCTGCTGATGGAAATTTTGCTGATGGTACGAACTTTGCAGGTGCATTAGGGTTAAATAGGTTTTTTGATGGTTCTAATGCAAAAAATATGAGCTTATCATCTGCCTTTAGAGAAAATCCAACCTTGATTTCAGCAGGAAAAGCACCTATCTCTGGTGACAATACCCTAGCATTAGATATGGTACAACAGCAGTATGAAAAATACGATTTTGATGTAGGAAATGTTACATATAATACTACTATATATGGAATGTTTGATATCATTGCTACAGATGTTGGTACCCAAACTAATTCTGCTATTTTATACAATGAATCAGTGACGGCACAGTATAACGCAACTGAGTTAGAGTATTTTGGTATCTCAAAAGTAAGTATAGATGAAGAGATGACAAACCTTATAAAATATCAAACTTCTTATGGTGCTGCTGCAAAAGTTATTAGCACAGTGGATCAAATGATGCAAACTTTACTCGGTATTAAGCAGTAGTATAGGATGCCAAAATTTAGTATTTGGATCTTGGCAGCTATTTTTTTTCTTTCTTTTTTTGGAATATTTTTTTATGGGCAAAGCCCTTATGATTTGTATCCAGACCAAATTTTATTAGCACCCTCTTTTGAACATATACTAGGTACAGATAGATTGGGACGTGATATATTAGCAAGGCTGATTGAGGGAGGAAAAATATCACTTATTATAGGGCTAGGTAGTGCTTTCGTTGCTTCTTTAATAGGACTGATGCTAGGTGCTACCGCTGGGTATTTTAGAGGAAATATAGATAAAGGTTTCATTATTTTAGTGGATCTGTTTTTAACCTTTCCTACATTCTTTTTACTTCTAGCTCTTGTGAGTTATGTAAATGCTTCTGCTTGGGTGCTAATCATAATCATATCTATTACTGGTTGGATGACAACTGCTAGACTTATACGAAGTGAAAGTTTTAAAATTACCTCTCAGCCATATATTAAAATATTAAATATTGCACAAGTTTCAAAAATAAAAATTTTATTAAAATATTATGCACCTATTTTGGCACCGATTTATTTTGTAAGTTTTACATTTGGGGTTGGTGGGGCTATACTTGCTGAATCTGGTTTGAGTTTTTTAGGACTTGGTATCGTAGCTCCACAAATGAGTTGGGGTACTATTTTAAGTGGTGGGAAGGATGTTGTTGAGATTGCATGGTGGGTAAGTTTCTTTCCTGGATTAATGATATTTTTAGTGACATTTTCGCTCATAAATATTTCAAATTATCTGCAGCAATTAACAAATAAAAAACAAATTCAAAGTTGATAGAAGGCTTCTTATGAAAGAGAAAGACATAGGCTATTTTTTTATTTTGATGGCTAGCATCATTATAGTTTTAGCAGGAATCAAGATAGCCTCCACGATAGTTGTTCCATTCTTGTTATCTTTATTTATAGCTATAATTTTGTCACCATCTTATAATTACTTTATTAAAAAAGGAGTTTCCAGCGGCATCTCTCTTTTGATTGTGATTAGTTTATTAATAACATTTTTTGCCTTAGTTGCGAAACTTCTTGGTTCTTCAGCTATTGAATTTAATGCTAACTTAGGTTTTTATGAACAACAACTATCAGGTCATTTTCATAAAGCTGTTGAGATGGCAACCCAATTTGGTTTAGAAGTGCCAGAAGCAGATTTACTAAAGATATTTAATCCAAAGCAAATTATGGGTTTTGCGTCCTCTATAATTCAAGGGATGGGCTCTTTACTGACAAATGGTTTTGTTATTTTGCTAACTGTTGTTTTTATGTTGTTGGAGTCCAATAATTTTGTAACTAAAATCACCCATATTAACGCTACAAATAACTCAGCAACAATTACCCATATCGAAACGATTCTTGGTCAGATAAAAGAATATATGGTTTTAAAAGCCTTGATATCATTATTAACGGGTGTCATAATTTGGATAGGTCTTATATTAATTGGAACTGATTATCCATTCCTATGGGCTGTACTAGCTTTTATGTTGAATTTTATTCCAAATATAGGTTCAATTATAGCAGCAGTTCCAGCAGTGCTGTTGACCTTCGTCGGCTTAGATGCAATCAGTGCTTTTATGGTTATCCTTTTATATGTATTTGTGAATGTAGTGATAGGTTCTATAGTTGAACCTCGCATTATGGGAAGAGGTCTAGGCTTATCGACTTTAGTAGTTTTTTTATCTTTATTATTCTGGGGTTGGTTACTAGGTATTGTAGGAATGCTATTGTCTATCCCGCTTACTATAATGGCAAAAATTATTTTAAATGCAAATGAAAAAACAAAATGGATTGCTATATTATTGGGGAGTGGAAATAGCCTAAGTAAATTAAAAGAGCAAAACTGATATACTCCAAACATGATTTTAATGATAGATAATTACGATAGTTTTACATACAATATTGTTCAATACTGTAGAGAGTTAGGTGCTGATTTAAAGATAATACGAAATGATGAGATGAGTGTTAAAGAGATTGAAGCTCTTAACCCTGAAAAAATCATCATATCACCAGGTCCAGCATCACCAGATGAAGCAGGTGTAACATTAGAAGCAATAAAATATTTTTCTGATAAACTTCCTATACTTGGTATATGTTTAGGGCATCAAAGTATAGCTCAAGTGTTTGGTGCAAATGTAGTGCGTGCAAAAAATATGATGCATGGAAAAACTTCTACAATGAAACAAAGTTCACAGTGTGCTATATTTAAAAACTTACCACAAGAGTTCATAGCTACCCGTTACCATTCTCTTATAGTAGATAAACAAACTTTGCCACAAAGTATTGAGGCAACTGCTTATTCAACTGATGATAATGAAATCATGGCTTTACGTGTCAAAGATAAAGATATTTATGGAGTCCAATTTCATCCAGAATCAATTATGAGTGAATATGGACACGAGATGATAGGAAACTTTTTAAAACTATGAAAATTAAAATCATCTTTTTCTTTATTTTAGGACTAGATGTACTTATCTTGTTTTTTCAAAGCTCTGAAATCTCTATCTCTTATCAAGAGACACTTATCCTTTATGGCACTATAACTCCTCTTCAAATCCTTATAAAACTAAGTATGTATCTCTTTGGACATAATGATTTTTCCCTTAGACTTCCTATGATTCTTGCCCATCTTTTAAGCGCATCGCTTTTGTTTGATATTTCTAACAAATATATGAATGATAGAAATCGTTTATGGTTAGTAATAATCTTTATTCTTTTACCAGGTGTACTGAGTTCGGCTTTATTGCTTAATAAGGCAGGCTTAATCATATTTGGTTTATTACTTTTTGTATGGATGTATCAAAAAGGTAATAAAATGTCATATTATTTTTTATTAACATCGTTTATATTTTTAGACAATATTTTTATATACTTATTTTTAGCACTGAGTATATATGCTATCTATATAAATAATAGATGGTTCTTTATCTTCAATATGGTGGCATTTTTTATATCTATCTTTTCATTTGGTCTTGATGCTCATGGTCTTCCGACTGGTCACTTTTTAGATGTATTAGGTTTATATGCTGCTATATTTTCTCCTATTATATTTTTATATATTGTTTTTGCACTTTATCGAAAGTATTTATCCCAGGAGATAGATATTCTTTGGTTTATCTCTAGCATACCATTTATTATATCCTTGTTCTTATCTTTTAGGCAAACAATCCCAGTAGAACATTTTGCACCATTTTTAATTATATCACTTCCTTTAGTAGCCCAAGTATTTATTAGTTCCTATAGAGTGCGTTTAAAAATGTTTCGAGGCAAGTATAGAATGATATTTATTATTTCCTTTGTATTTTTAGTATTTAATACGCTCATAGTGATATTTAACAAAGAGCTGTATAGATTGATAGATAACCCTACTAAACATTTTGTATACAAGTTTCATATTGCTAAGGAGCTCGCCCAAAAGTTGAAGAAAAATTCTATTGATTGTGTTACTACAGATTATAGAATGCAACAAAGGCTTTACTTCTATGGTGTTACTAAATGCGACAAGTATAGATTGAATAAAATCAAACCTATGGAAATTGAAGATATTAATGTAACAATAAGTTACAGGAATACACCTGTCTTTGTATCATATGTTACAAAAGTAAACAATTAAAAAATCTAACTAGTTTTGAGCATTAACTAATCATTCTCATTATGTAAGATATGATAAAATGCATGCAAATTAAAAACAGGAGTTGCAGATGGCTCAAAAAGCGATTAGAGAATATGACGCAAAGTCAATTTTAGCAAAGCACTGGGATAAATACTTTCCAGATTTTACTTATGCTTATGAAACTGTAATGGTTCAAAATGGATCAGAATTAAAAGATGAGGCTAAGTCTAAGGCTTGGTTAAAAGAAAAAACATTAGTTGCAAAACCAGATATGTTATTTGGTAAACGTGGAAAAAATGATCTAGTTCTTTTTAAAGATAAAAAACCAGGTGATGTTTCACTTGCAACTGCTACTAAGTGGATTGACGATAAGTCATCTAAAGAGCAGTCAGTTTATTTTTCATTTGATGGAGATACTCCAACAGGTGACGCAAAAGTAGATATGTTAACACATTTCATAGTTGAGCCATTTACTCCTCACGCACAAGAAGAAGAGTATTATATCTCTGCAACATGTGTTGGTGATGATGATATGCTTTATATGTCTGCTGAAGGTGGTATGGAAGTTGAAGAAGGTTGGGATGACAAAGTTACAGAAGTAGCTTTTGCTATCACAGATACTGAAGCTGAAATTGAGAAGAAAATCAAAGCGAATATTCCTAAAGATGTAGCTGCAAAAGATAAAGCTGACTATGCTAAATTTGCTATTGGTTTCTTTAAAGCATATCGTGAATTAAACTTCGCATACTTAGAAATAAATCCTTTCGTAATGCAAGGTAGTAAAATAGAACTTCTTGATATGGTTGCAAAACTAGATGATACTGCTGGATTTATGATGGTAGATGAGTGGGGCGATATTGAATACCCTACTGCATTTGGTATGGAAGCTAAATCTCCAGAAGTGATCGCTATCGAAGAAGCTGATGCTAAGACTGGTGCTTCGTTGAAACTTACACTACTTAAGCCAGAAGCTAGAATCTGGACTATGGTTGCTGGTGGTGGTGCGTCAGTTGTTTATGCTGATACTATTGCTGACATGGCAGGGATTGATGATCTTGCTAACTATGGTGAATACTCTGGTGGGCCAACTACTGGTGAGACTAAGTTTTACGCGGAAACTTTACTTGATTTAATGACAAGAGAAAAAGATCCACAAGGTCGTGGAAAAGTTATGATTATTGGTGGGGCTATCGCTAACTTTACTGATGTTGCTAAAACTTTTACAGGTATTATTCAAGCATTTGAAGTGTATGCAGAGAAAATGAAAGAAGTTGACCTTAAGATATATGTTCGTCGTGGAGGACCTAACTATGAAAAAGGTCTTAAAGATATTAAAGAAGCTGCTGATAGACTAGGTCTATATATAGAAGTTTATGGACCAGAAACACATGTTACAGACATCGTGCGTATGGCATTAGAGAAGTAGGGAGAAAATATGGCACAATTATTTACTAGAGATACACAAGCGATTTTTTGGAACAATAACAAAACTGCAATCCAGCGTATGCTCGATTACGATTATACTATTAAAAGAGAAAAACCATCAGTAGCTGCAATCGTTGCACCTACTTCAAACAATAAATTTGAGAAATTTTTCTATGGTCCAGACGAAGTGATGATTCCACTTTTCAAAACAACAGCTGATGCTAAAGCTGCTCAGCCTCAAGCTGATGCTCTTTTAAACTTTGCATCATTTCGTACAGCTTATGATGTAACTATGGAAGCATTGGAAGTTGGTGGATTTAAGTCTATCATGATTACTGCTGAAGGTATTCCTGAACGTTTAGCTCGTGGGATGAATGAATCAGCTCGTGCTAAAGGTGTTATAGTTATTGGTCCAGCAACTGTTGGTGCAATCTCTCCGGGTGCATTTAAAATTGCAAACATTGGTGGAACAATAGAAAATATCGTTCAATCAAAACTTCACCGTGCAGGTTCATGTGGACTAGTGACTCGTTCAGGTGGTTTATTTAATGAACTTTCAAATATTATTGCTATTAATGCAGATGGTATTGCTGAGGGTGTAGCTATTGGTGGAGATAGATTTGTTGGATCTGTTTTTATTGATAACCTTTTAAGAATGGAAGCGAATCCAGAAGTTAAGTATATGCTACTTTTAGGTGAAGTTGGTGGTACAGAAGAGTATAAGGTTATTGAAGCTGTTAAATCAGGAAAAATTAAAAAACCAATTATTGCTTGGTGTATTGGTACTATTGCTAAACACTATGACTCTGGTGTTCAGTTTGGTCATGCTGGTGCATCTGCTAATGCTGACTCAGAAACAGCAGAGTATAAAAACAATGCAATGAGAGATGCTGGTATCCATGTTCCCGGTTCATTTAATGATATTCCAGAAATTATTGCTGCAGTTTACCATGATTTACATGCACAAGGTACTATCAAAGATATTAAAGAACCAGCAATGAATATTTGTCCTAAAGTTAGAAGAAGTAAAGAATTTATCTGTACTATTTCTGATGACCGTGGTGAAGAATGTACATATGCTGGATTCCCTATCTCATCTGTTGCTACTCCTGACACAGGTAAAGGTATTGGTGATGTTATTTCACTTTTATGGTTCAAAAAACAGTATCCAAAATGGGCAACAGATTTCATTGAAACGGTACTTAAAACTGTTGCTGATCATGGTCCAGCAGTTTCAGGTGCTCACAATGCAAAAGTAACAGCTCGTGCTGGTAAGTCAGTTGTTGAATCTTTAGTAACTGGTCTTTTAACAATTGGTCCAAGATTTGGTGGTGCTATCGACGGTGCTGCTAAGTACTTCAAATATGCAGACGATAATAACCTTGACCCTAAGGCATTCTTAGGATATATGAAAAAAGAAGGCGTACCAATTCCAGGAATCGGTCATCGTATTAAATCTCTGAAAAATCCAGATTTACGTGTAACAGGTCTTATGAATTTTGCAGCTGCAAATTTCCCTAAAACGCCTCTTCTTGATTACGCAAAAACTGTTGAAGCATTAACTACATCTAAGAAAGAAAACCTTATCTTAAATGTTGATGGTACTATTGGTATTTTGATGGTAGATATGTGGAGAGCATTGGGTTATACAGAGAATGAAATTGATGAGTTTATTGAGTCTGGTACTCTTAACGCATTTTTCATTGTTGGTCGTTCAATCGGTTTTATCGGTCACGTACTAGATGAAAAACGTCTTGCGATGCCAATGTACAGACATCCAATGGATGACATCCTTTATGATGTTCCAGAAGCAGAGAAACTTTAATTAAATTAAGGTGATATTTATAGATACAGGTCTTTTAAGGCTTGTATCTACTCTTTTTATAACTTTTTCGATATACTAACCCTATGAAAAAAGCTTTTACCCTCATTGAATTTATTTTTGTTATTGTTGTTATTGGAATTATTGCTACATTAGCCCTTCCTAAATTAAATAAAAATAATTTACCAAAAGCTGCACATCAAGTAGTCTCTCATATCAGATATGCACAACATTTAGCAATGATTGATGATAAATTTGATTCTGTAACGGCACTTATTCCAGGAACAGATAAAGGTAATTGGTATAATAAAAGATGGAGAATAATATTTCAAAATAGTAATGGAACAGATAATCAATGGAGCTATACTATTTTTGATGATAGAATAGGAAATGCTACTGGAAATGTAGACCAAGGTGAAATAGCTATAAATCCATTAAACACAAATAAATTATTGTCTGGAGGGGCTACTGGTACAAGTATTGTAATAGGAACAGATTTAGAAGTTACAAAAGAATTAAACATAGGAATAGAGTATGGTGTACAAGATATAGATTTTACAAATTGCGGTGGGCAAACCATAGCCTTCGATTACCTTGGCCGACCATTAATAGGTGCATTGTCTAACTATCTTACTGCTTATGGTAATTTATTGACAACAAGGTGTACGATAGATTTATGTACAGTTAATCCATGCCCAGCCGGAAGTTCTACAGATAAAATAAGCATTGCTATTGAGCCAGAGACTGGCTATACCCATATTATTCCGTAGGTACTCAAGTTTTTTCAAAGAACAATTCCAAAACTTCCCTCAAACATTAAGAAACTTCAAAGCATAACTTCTCTATAATTCCCATCCACAAACACAGAGACCTAATGTTTAGGCTTCACAGAGACTTCTGATA
>Ga0256840_1002236_pt1 | contig 17273 bp, 16 predicted proteins | sample 355202metaG_FD_185969 | JGI IMG/M metagenome (GOLD analysis project Ga0256840, IMG submission 185969) | Hydrothermal vent microbial communities from Mid Atlantic Ridge, Atlantic Ocean - 355-202 | ecosystem: Environmental > Aquatic > Marine > Hydrothermal vents | place: Atlantic Ocean: Mid... | reverse complement strand
CATCAAAAAAGATAAAATTATGTTAAATTTTTTAGAAAATCATCTTTTTTTAGCCTCTTATGTTGTTGGCTTTTGCATATTTGTTTTTGATGATATGAAAATATTTAGTGATGATTTTATCTTTTTTATAATGATTTCTCCAGTAGTGGCAACTTTTACAGGATTAATTGCTATAATATTTTTATTGTTGGCATTGATGCCAATAGTTTACTTAGTAGACATCATAAAAATGTTGTTTTGCAAAAAAATTTAAGCAAAGAATTTTAGGGAGTGTTTTAGGGAGCGTTTTTTTATACTAATCAGAATAAGGACATAAAAAAGGCATAGTTGTAATCCGCACAGCTCCACCAATTTTTTACTTCAATATGCTATACTCTTATTCAATGAAAATCAAACAAATACTTTTTTTATTACTACTAACATCAAATCTTTTTGCAGAGTCTTATTTACTCTATTTTCAAGGAAATAAACACCTGAGTGAAAGAGAACTCTATGAAGCTTTAGATATCTATAAACCCTATGCCTATGAATTTTACAAGGCTGAGCCAACAATAAATCCAAAAATCCTTTCTATCGCAATAGATACCTTAAAAGACTTTTATAAATCACATGGTTTTTATCATGCGCAGATCACATCACATATAAAAAATAAAAGTGTTACCCTTGATATCAACGAAAGCGTACCTATCAAAATATCTAAAATAATAATCAACTCTTCTTTGGATATAAATGACACGATTCCTTTTCAAGTAGGTGATATTTTTGATGCTCAGAAATTCATTCAAAGTAAAAAAGATTTAAGATTTACGTATGAAGACAAGGGATACTGTAATGCAGAGTATGAAACAAAAGCCTACATCGACATAGAAAAAAATAGTGCAAAAATCATATACAAAATAGAGCCCAACAATATATGTTTTTTTAGAAATATAGAAATTTTTAGTCCAAAGAACATTCATAAAGACATCATATCCTCTTTACTTTACATCAAAACAAATGAGCCTTATACGCATGAGAGCGTCGATAAAAGTTATAGAAATCTTTATGCATATGATGGAATTTCTCAAGCACTTATCGACACAGTTATCTATAACAAGTATGATGTAAATGCAACAGTCAAAGTCAAAGAAACAAAAAAGCCTATACGTTTTCAAATGGGGCTTGGTATAAGCAGTGATGAGGGTCCTAGTGCTTCTGTTGGAATCAAACACAGAAATTTTCTCGGCAACCTCAAGACTATTGCTCTTACGACAAAAGTTACAAAGATAAAACAATCAGTAAAACTTGACTTCACAATGCCTATGATAAATTTTAATATGTTCGGTTCACAAATTAGTGTCGAAAATGAAGATTTCTTTGGTTTTAAAGAGAGTCGTGTACTTGCTAAAGGTTTTTTGAGACAAAGAGATGAGACAAATATCTTTCAAGAGAGTCTCATTATAGACACCTCAAAAACTTATGACAGTAGTAATCTCGCTCTTTTTCCCCAATCAAATTTATTACTTATCTCTCCTGAGCTTATCTGGCGGTATAATACAAGAGACAAAATTCTCGATCCAACAAAGGGCTACTTTCTTAACACTCTTTTGCAAGGCTCAGTTTTAGGCAACTACTCTGATGCAACTTACTATAAGCTAGATGTAACAGGTGGCTATATCCTACCCCTTGAACCTTCTATCGCTGCGTTTAAGGTACGTGTTGGCTCACTCCATACCTACGAAGGAGCTGTTCCGCCATCTTATCGTTTTTTTGCCGGAGGGATGAACAGTAATCGAGCCTATGGCTACCGTCTTCTTGGACCAAAAAATGACAACAACGACCCCGTAGGATTTAACTCCATCATCGAGACAACCGCCGAATATAGATTTCACATTTATGATGACTTTAATGGTGTCATTTTTAATGATAACACTTTTATTGGGCAAAACTACATTCCAGATAATACTGTTGGGTATTACAGTACCGGTTTTGGCTTACGGTATAAGACACCTATTGGTCCACTTGCTATAGATTTTGGTTTTGATCCACTTCGCCCTCTTGAGCAGCATGCTTTGCATTTTCATATTGGAGAGTTGTTTTGATAAAAACTACCTATCATTTTTTTCATCGAACAACTATCTTTTTAAGTATTGTATTATTTATCATCACGATTATACTTACGCACAAATATACTCTTGTATTTTTAGCTGAAAAGTTTTTGAAAACAAATGATGTACACTATTCAAAGGTTCAAGGTACACTATTTAACGGTGTAATACTCTATGATGTAAAGTATAAGAATATACTCAAAGCAAAAAAAATCCAACTCAATTACAAACTACTTTCTTTTGTGGAGTTGGAGCCAATCATTAAAACTATCAAAACACAAAACCTCTACCTCAATCTTGATAAGATACCTTATAATGAACAAAGTAGTAAACTTGATATCATCCCTTTTAAAGTTCTGGATATCAAACTGAAGAAAACAACACTCATTATTGAGGGGAAAAAATACCTTTTTGATTTTACAACTAAAAATCTTGTGTATAACAAAACTTTTTCTACAAAACATTTCTTTTTAAATCTTCATTCCTTTTATGCAAACGCAGTGATTGAAGGAAAAATAGACAACAATAGACTCAAGGCTCACTCCAAGAATGTTGTTCTCTCAGACTATGTTTGTAAACATTATCTTCATTTTATTCAAAAGATACCTCATTACCTTGCCGTAGATATTGCACTAGATAAAGACAATGTGCAACTAAGCACTTTCATAGACTATTTTGTACTGCGTGAAAATAACAATATCGTTCTTAGCAATCAAAAGCTCACGCTCAGCTATCTTTTTCATGATAAAAAATACACTGCAAAGTATGATTATAATCTCAAGTATCTGGACAAGCTTGCAAAAGTCAAACAGTCTGGTGAAATAAACCTTGATGGAGAATATCACTCCACAGCCAATGTTGTTTTAGTAAAACATCCAAAAATCATTCCAGTAGATAATTTTGATGCAAATATTAGCGGAAACTTTGAGCATATTAGTTTTGATATAAACAGTTCAGACTATCATCTAAACGCAGTATCTAATGACTTTAACAAATATTATGTAAAACTGAAAAATCAAAAAATGCAGCTTTCTTTTTTTGATGCACTACCAAACAAGATAAAGAGACATCGCTTTTCACTAAACTCCTACTCGGCTGTTGTTCTTTCTCCTTTAAATATCGATACAATATTTCACACTGAAGATTCACTAGCTCATCTAAACGGTACATTTAAATATAAAAATAACGCTCTACAGCTGACTACGGAAGTAGAGCCTAAACTTCAAAATAAATTTTATAAAAAATACAACCTCAAACTCTTTACCCCGATAGATATTATTTACAATGAGTACAACACTTCAAGTAATCTAAGCATTAATGCCAATCAGCTTCATCTCTTTATAAACAAACAAGGAGAATCTATCGATGGATATGGGAACCTGAGTTCAGCTATTTTCACGCTCAAGGGTAAAATCAACCATAAAATGCAACCCTCCATCAAAATCCATACAACAATAGCCTCAATAAATAAACTTTTACACGAACTACAACTTGTTTCAAAAAACGAGCAAACTGTGTATGATGGAGCAGTCAATATAAACTCTACTTTAAACTTTAAAGATACTTTTTCTATGCTCAATACTGTAGAAGCCCCTTGGCTGAGTGCGAGAACAAATTCGCAAAACAAGTATGTTTTAACAGACACTCTCATTCGTTCAAGCTATAAAAATAAAGTTATAAATATTTACAATTACAAAACAAAATACAAAGAACAAAAGTTTTACTCAAATAAACTTTCTCACATTCATCTCGATAACAATGCTACAATTTATGTTGATGAGTTCTGCGTTTATGATAATCTGATTTTAAAAGGTATCATTCATCCATTTCAAAGTCGTATGAAACTCAATCTCCATAGTGACAACTTTGCTGTAAAAACACACAATATGAACCTACATGCAAGTACAAATATCAATATAGATGTAGAAAACACTGCCAGACAAGATATAGATGGAAATATCACTTTACTTAGTGGCAATATCTCTTATCTACCACAACATGATTATGCTATTTCGGACGACGATATCATCATAGTGCAAGATATGCAAAAAGAAAAAAGTTCCAATCTCCATCTCAATATCAATCTTATCGCAGTAAACCCCATCCGATACAAAACAAAACAGGCTGATGTTTTATTTATCCCAGATGTTTTTGTCTTAAAAGATGCTGGCAAAAAAATAAAATATAAAGGAAAAGTAACAATACTCAGGGGCAAAGTAATGGCACAAGACAAGGAGTTCAGTTTTGATAAAAACGATAAAAGTGAAGTTATTTTTACAGGGAAAGCTCACTTTAATCCACAACTCAATCTCAAACTCCATTATCAGACTATAGATTACAAAGATATTATCATTCTCATCACAAATACACTCAATGCTCCTATATTAATCTTTTCATCAAACCCTGCTATGAGCCAAAATGACATTATGTCTTACATTTTATTTGATGAGCCAGCCGACACTCTTTTTGACAATTCCGGTCTTGCTAGTAAAATGTCCATCAACTATCTTATACTAGGCACAGGAATTAAAACCATCTTCAACAAAGGAACAGGGATTAAAGTCGATACTCTTAATATTCTTAATAATGAAAATGGAACACTCGGGTATGAAGTCGGTGCACGTTTTAACAAAAAAATTCGTATTTTATATAAAAATGATGTCGCCTCAAGTGTTATTTTACAGTATAGCTTAGCACCATCATTAAGGGTTGATGTAGATGTTCATGATACAGGTCAAGGGGTTTATTTTATTTATACAAAAGATATGGAAGGTTTTTAAAAAAATGGTGCTCGATACTGGATTTGAACCAGTGACTCCTACCTTGTCGAGGTAGTACTCTACCACTGAGTTAATCGAGCGTTTTGTTTTAGAGGTGTAATTCTAGCAAATCATTCTTAAACTAATTTTTGTTCTTAAGATTTTTTTTAATAGATTGTAACTTTTCATAATATTACATAGAATAGTGTCGTTTTTCTTTTAATTTAGGTTTATACGTAGTATAATTTCGCTCTTAGAGAAAAGATACGGTTTTGAAAGTATCTATTTTATTTATGCCAAAAGGTAAAGTATGAACTTAACGAAAGAATTAGAAGACTTAGGGATCAAGAATGTTGGCAAGGTTTATCATAACCTTGGCTATGATGAGTTGCTAAAACATGAACTTGAAAATGGCGAAGTAAGAGAAACCAAAAGTGGTGCAGCAACTGTTGACACTGGTATCTTTACAGGTCGTAGTCCAAAAGACAAGTACTTTGTTGATCGCGCACCATCAAATCAGCATATAGCATGGGGTGATGTAAATCAAAAGATAAGTGAAGAGATTTTTAATGAACTTTTAGATCTATCACGTGAGCAACTCTCGGGAAATAATTTATATGTGACTGATGTATTTAGTGGTGCAAGTCCTGCTTCAAAAAAATCTATTCGTTTTATTACAGAAATCGCATGGCAATCACACTTTGTTAAAAATATGTTCATTCGTCCAACAGAAGAAGAACTTGAAAACTTCTCATCAGACTTTACAGTCCTGAGTGCATGTAAAGCTGTGAATGACAAATGGAAAGAACACAATATGAACTCAGAAGTTTTTGTTCTTTTTGATGTTGAACGTAATATGGCTATCATCGGTGGAACATGGTACGGTGGAGAGTTGAAAAAGGGTATCTTTTCAATGATGAACTACTGGCTTCCACTTGAGGGTAAACTCTCTATGCATTGTTCTGCAAATGTTGGTGACAATGATGACACAGCACTTTTCTTTGGTTTGAGTGGAACTGGAAAAACTACACTTAGTACTGATCCAAAACGAGCGCTTATCGGTGATGATGAACATGGTTGGGATGATGACGGTGTTTTCAACTTTGAAGGTGGCTGTTATGCAAAAGTCATCAATCTTAAAGCTGAAAATGAACCAGAAATTTTTGCTGCTATTCGAAAAGATGCGCTATTAGAGAATGTAGTTTTAAAAGATGACAATGATGTTGATTATGATGATGACAGCAAAACTGAAAACACTCGTGTTTCATACCCTATTGAGCATATCGTAAACCATAAACCAGATTTAATGGCAGGACATCCTCAAAACATTATCTTTTTATCTGCTGATGCATTTGGTGTTTTACCTCCAGTATCAAAACTCTCTCGCGAACAAGCAATGTACTACTTTTTAAGTGGTTATACTGCGAAAGTTGCAGGAACTGAACGTGGTATTACAGAACCTGTTGCAACATTCTCAGCTTGTTTTGGTGAAGCATTTATGACTTTACATCCAACAGACTACGCGAAACTACTAGGTGAAAAAATAGATAAACATAATGTAAATGTATATCTTGTCAACACAGGCTGGACTGGTGGTGAGTATGGAGTCGGTAAACGTATGAGCCTTAAAGACACACGGGCTTGTATTAATGCAATCCTAGATGGTAGTATCAAAGAGAGTGAGTTTGACACCATTAAAACTTTTAGACTTCAAGTTCCTAAAACATTAGGAGATATCAACCCTGAACTTCTTAACCCTAGAAATGCTTGGGCAGATAAAGAAGCCTATGATCAAACACGTGACAAACTAGCAAAAATGTTTGAAGAAAACTTCAAACGATACCAAGATGCAGATAGTGAATTTGATTTCTCTGCAGCAGGTCCAAAAGTAGAAAGCTAAAAAGCTTTTCTACTTTCACCTTTTTATTTTTTCTTCGTAACCTTTTCAAGATAGAGCCAAACCACCCCACCAATCGCTAAAAGTATAAGGGGTGCAAGCCATTTGTTTTCACTGATATAAACCGCAAATTTACTAAGAACTGCACCAAAGTAGTAACTACTCAGCCCAAATGCCAACGCCCAAATAGCTGCCGCAAAGAGATTTAAAATAGCAAACTTTTTAAAGTCGTATTTTGTTAAGGCTATAGCAATAGGTACAATTGTTTTGAGTCCATAGATAAACTTTTGAATAAAAATCACCCAGTCACCATGCTTCTTCATCAGGACATGAGCTAGGGCCACTTTTCTTCTGTGCTTTCTTAAATTCTCTACCATCATACCTTTTTGATAGCGTGTAAGCCAAAAAAGTAAAACATCCCCTATTGCATTTCCTGCAAAGGCGACACCAATAGATAAACTCAAATCCATTTTACCCATAAAACTCAACACACTTGCTGCAATAAGACCAACAAACCCACCACCAAGGGAGTAGATGAAAAGTCCTATATATCCGTACGTTGCTAAGTTTGTTAATGTATCTTCCATATTTCTCTCTTTTATTGTAATAAATATCTTATTTTATAGTTTTTTTATTTTAGTAATTTCATCACGAAGACGAGCTGCTTCTTCAAAATTCAACTCTTTAGCGGCAGCTTTCATTTTTAAAGAAAGCTCTTTTATGATAGCTTTTCTTTCACTCGCTGGTATTTTATCCATTTTTTTATGCTTTTGATACAAACCGCCATGATCTTCTAGCTTCAAGTTTTCATCTAAAGTTCTTTTAGTTGTTTTTGGTGTAATACCATATTTTTTGTTATGTGCTTCTTGAATTTCACGTCTTGCATTTGTTTTGTCAATAGCGCGTTGCATGGAACCAGTCATCTTATTCGCATATAAAATCACGCGTCCATTTTCATTTCTAGCCCCTCGCCCAATAGTTTGAACAAGAGCCGTTTCACTTCTTAAAAAGCCCTCTTTATCTGCATCTAAAATAGCCACAAGAGAAACCTCAGGTAAATCTAGACCTTCACGAAGAAGATTGATACCTATAAGGACATCAAATTCTCCTAAACGCAGTGAGCGTATAATCTGGTTACGTTCTATCGTATCAATATCTGAATGCATATATTGTACTTTTATACCTAAGTCAGCGAGATATTTTGTTAAAGCTTCAGCCATTTTTTTTGTCAAAACAGTAATGAGTACTCTTTCATCTTTTACGATAGTTTTTTTTATCTCATCATGAATATCTTCAACTTGATTATCAGAAGATTTTATCTCGATGATAGGGTCAAGAAGACCAGTAGGACGAATGATTTGCTCAGCTTTGAGAGCCGACATTTCAAGTTCATACTCGGCAGGTGTAGCTGAGACAAAAAGATAATGTGGCGCTTTGTTAATGTACTCATCTGCTTTTAAAGGACGGTTATCAAGTGCAGAAGGCAGCCTAAACCCATAATCCACAAGCACCTCTTTTCTTGCTCTATCTCCTGCATACATTCCACGGTATTGAGGAAGAGAAACATGTGACTCATCTACTATAACAAGATAATCTTTATGATTTACCTCAAAATAATCAAGAAGAGTAAAAGGTGCTTCACCCGGTTTTTTGTTTGTTAAAAGTCTTGAGTAGTTCTCAACCCCTTTACACATTCCCGTAGTTTGAAGCATCTCCAAGTCAAACTCCACACGCTGTTTAAGTCTTTGGTACTCTACCAGTTTTCCCTCTTTTTGAAAATAGGCAAGTCGTTCATCGAGTTCTTCTTCTATACGTTTAATCGCTACTGCCATTTTATCTTGAGAAACACTAAACTGACTTGTCGCATAGATAGTTACACTTTTGTGCTCTTCTAGCTTTTTATTGTCAATAACATCAAAAGTATAAATCGCTTCTATCTCGTCTCCAAAAAACTCAACACGAATTGCCTCTTGCTCAAAATACGGTGGATAGATATCTATACTCTCACCGTTAACACGAATATGCCCACTGTCAAAGTAGCTGTCATTACGAGAGTATCCCATCTCCACTAAACGCAGTAAAAGCTTCTTTTGCACTATCTCATCTCCAACTGCTAAAGCCTGTACCATATTTTTGTACTCCTCAGGGTCACCAAGACCATAATTAGCTGAAACAGAAGCAATAACAATAACATCATCATAAGAGAGTAGATTTGCAGTAGAGCTTAAACGCAGTCGCTCAAGTTCGTCATTTATCGCACTATCTTTTTCTATAAACAAATCCTGACGAGGGATGTAAGCCTCAGGTTGGTAGTAATCATAATATGACACAAAATACTCTACATGATTGTTAGGAAAAAACTGTCGAAACTCTGAGTACAACTGAGCTGCTAAAGTTTTGTTATGTGTCATGATGATCGTAGGCATCTTTACATTCTCTATAACCCTAGCCATAGTGTGTGTCTTCCCACTACCCGTCACCCCTTCAAGCGTCTGATAACGATTTCCATCTAATATACTTTTTGTTAAAACCTCTATAGCTTTTGGTTGATCACCTGCTGGCTTATAAGGGGATTCGACTTTGAATTCTGGTTTCTTTTTCATTAATAGAATTATAGCTAAATGATAGAAATAACACAGATACTATAATATTCTTAAGAGATGACTACAATTCATCTCTTCAAATTTACACAATCAGCTATATATTTTTAATATCAAACTCTTGTAACATTGTAAGAGCAGCTTTACGCCCATCTGCGGCTGCTGTTACTGCTAAGTCTGCTCCACGAACAGCATCGCCTCCTGCATAGATTCTTTTATTAGAAGTTCTTTTTTCATCATCTACAATGATGTCTCCCCATCTTCCTGTATTTATTTGCGCATCATCATACCAAGGAAATTCAACATTATCAAAACCAAGTGCTAAAATAATAACATCACACTTTAATTCAAACTCACTTCCTTCAATCACTTCTAGTTTTCTTCTTCCACTTTCATCAGGTTTGCCTAGCTGAGTTTTTTGGCATATAAGACCTTGAACATGGCGACCCTTATCTACAACAACCTCTTTAGGAGCTGTATAAAATTCAAATATGACACCCTCTTCTTGTGCATTAATAACTTCTTTCTGACTTCCTGGCATATTTGCCTGGTCGCGTCTATATGCACAACGAACAGAATTTGCTTTCATTCGCACTGAAGTTCTCACAGCATCCATAGCAGAATCTCCACCACCAATAACTACAACATCTTTGCCTTCTAAAATTGATTCATAAAAATCTTCAAAAACCCTTTTTTGCGCATGCTTTAATATATCCATAACATGATAGACACCATGCGCATCCTCATTTTTCATTCTAGCGCCACGACTACTAGGCGCACCCAATCCTACAAATATAGCATCATACTCATCAAGCATTGATTTTAATTGCTCTGAATCTTTAATATCTGTGTTGAGATGTAAATTCATACCTGCTTCTTGCATCCAGCCAAAGCGTCGTAAAATTACATCTTTTTTTATCTTGAAGTTAGGGATTCCGTAAGTTAAAAGCCCCCCAGGACGATCCGATTTTTCAAACATATCAACCTCAACCCCACCTCTTAACAGAAATGTTGCACAGCTCATACCTGCAGGACCACTCCCTATAACAGCTACTTTTTTACCAATTTTTTCTCTGTTATGTCCATAATCAGGCTTAAGTCCCATCTTAAAAGCCTGTTCATTAAGGTATACTTCAATAGCACCGATAGTCACACTTCCACTCTCGGTTTTTGCAATTGTACACCCACCTTGACATAAGACATCATGGGGACAAACCATTCCTAAAATCTCTGGAAATGGTGAAATTTCGTTACTTAGGGCAAAAGCTGTTTTAATATCACCTTTCCTTGTCGCTTCTATCCATAGCGGAATTTTGTTTTCTAAAGGACAACCCGTTCTACAAAAGCTAAACTCACCACTCATATCTTTAAGCAAATCAACCGGACACTTTATGCAACGAAGTGATTGTGTGTCAGCTTCTTCCTTACTAAAAAGATGGTAAGTTGGTTGAAAATCAACCTTTCTCTCATTTGCATCTCTTTTTCTTGGCGTTGACTTTTTGATTTTTAAATACTGTTTCTTTCTCTCCATTATGCTTCCTTCACTTCTATATAATCTATATGCATCTCTTGCCCTGTGAGCACTTCAGTGTTACCTCCGCCACAATAAGGACAATAAAAATTAAAACTATCTACCATTGCTTCTTTTTGACAATCACTACATTTTATTGTTATATCAATGAGTTCCATCTCCATAGTAGCATTATGACAAAGTGTATCTTCTTTGAAAACGTCAAAACTCTCTCTGAGAAAATGAGGCTCAATCCCACTCATCTTTCCAATTTTTACAGCAAGTTTTGTCACTTCTTTGCCATTTGCATGCTTCTCGCATAAGTCAAGCATTGATTGCACAATAGTATATTCATGCATTACTTTATGCTCTTTTTTCCATCATCATATCAAACTGCTCATAATCAATCAATGCAATAGCATCTGTTGGACAAATGTTTATACATGCTTGTTTTCCATTTTCGCCACCACATAAGTCACATGTTAAGGCAACCATTTGACTTACCGGTGCATCAGGTTTAATATTTGCAGCCATAACAACAGCACCATATGGGCAAACCATATCACAACTTGTACATCCTATGCAATCTGTCTCATAATATTTTACATATCCATCTTCAAACTTAATAATATCAACAGGACAGCCTTCAAGACATGGAGCATCAGGACACTGCATACACTGCATTGGAGCAGTTTTACCATCAACTTTTAAAACCTTGTTTCTTGATGGGGCTATCTCTTTGCCTTGTAATGCCATCTCATATACCGTATCAATGTCTAACCCCATATGGCTTGCACTACACGCTAATTCACAATTAATACACCCTATACATTTGTCTGGATTTGCATAAATAAATCTGTTATTTCTCACACTACTCTCCTATCGCTCAGTACAAGATATACATGGATCGATACTATTTAAAATCATCGTTACATTATCCACCTTGTCACCCAAAATCATCACTTTTAATGCTTCCCAATTTGTAAAAGTTGGTACTTTCCAGCGCATTCTTACAGGTTTTTGTGAACCATCCGTTTTTAAATAATAGATAAGTTCTCCACGAGGGGCTTCTGTTCTTACAACTGCTTCTCCTGCTGGAATATGTGGTCGCTTTTCAACATATGTATCACCCTCTGGCATGTCTGCAACAACATCTCGAATAATACGAACAGCTTCTAAAATATCTCCAAAACGCGCCATAGCACGAGCATGCACATCACCCTCTTCTCTGAGTGTCACTTTTGGTCGCAATTTGGGACGATAAGCATATAATGAATAAGGAGCTTTGACACGAACATCGTTATTGATCCCACTTCCTCTTGCGACTGGCCCAGTTACCCCAATTTCTAAAGCGTCCTCTTTTGGTAAGACACCTACTCCAACAGTTTTTTTACGAAGTTGCTCATCTGTTTCATAACGCTCTTGTAAATCTCTTAATTTTGGTTCAACAATATCAAGTGTCTCTAAAATAAGCTTGATTTTACGCTCATCCAAATCATATTTTGTTCCACTTAAAAGGTTTGCACTCATATCCATTCTATTTCCCCAAATAATTTCTTTGAGGTCTTGCATATGTTCTCTTGTGTTCATGGTATCACGCATTAGCTCATGATTATGTGCCAAATGGGTTAACATAGAGAGATTAAAAAGATCAGATGCAACTCTTTTAACCTCATCTGCAATTACTCTTAATGCCTCTGCTCGCATCGGAACTTTTATACCTGCAATTTTTTCAACAGCTAAGGCATATGTAAAAGGATGGTTGTTCGAACAAAGTGAACAAACACGCTCTGTTAAAATAAGATTTTGCATGAAGTTCTTTTTTGTAACTAAAGACTCCATCCCTCTATGAATAAAACCATTAATAATCTCAACGTGTGTTATAGTTCTTTCTTCATCGGCTTCTAACTTAAAATATACCGACTCTTCAAGTTCTGGACTAAATGGTCCTATGGTGATTTTTTGAGTCATACTTTACACTCCTTTTTTACATTGTTCCATAAAATATCTGTATCACTCACGCCAAGTTGCATTTTTGATAGTGAAATGTACTCATTAAGTACCCCTTTTGCAATAGAGTAATCTAAAAAGAGTCTATCTTTGTTTGGATGCCCTATCGGCTCAACTGCATACATCTCACGCAACTCCCTCTCTGCCCAATTAGCACTTGGTAAAATAGGAGTAATAGAGACTATCGTTTCATTTTCAGTAAAGAGTTCTACATTTATAAGTGTTCCATCAATATCAAAATGATAAATTACAGTATGCCCCTCTTTATCTTCATTTTTATAGCCTGTTGCAACAACACATCGTCCTTTGTATGCTTTGACAGTTTTTGCAATAGTTTCAATATCTTTTTTATCTTGTAAAGTAATCCATGCACTTAAATTGCCATAATTATCTTTATCCTCTCTAAAAAGATACCCTCCCGCTATTTTTGTCTTAATTGCATTATTGAATTCTTCTATTTTCATGCGTACATCCTTTTAAAATTAGCTTCTTTTCTACATTTGGAACAAATATTTGTATTAAGTTTATTAACATCATCATGCACATATGATTTTCCAAGAAGTCCGCGAGAAGGTGGCATATATTTCTCTCCACAACAGCTACACTCTTCAAAAGGGATATTGGCAACATTCACATCAGAAAATTTTTCATTTTGCAGTTTAACAGTATCAAAACTATTTGTAGAAAAAATTGCACCTGTTGGGCAGAAGTATGCACAGTTTCCACAATAACAACAACTATTGTGCCAGATATTATGGATAAAACCTTCCTCATTTTCTTCAATCTTTATAGCCGTTGAAGGACATACAGTCTCACAAGTTCTACATCCTGTACACATATCAGGATTGAGATCCATTCTCCCACGAAAACTTGCAGGTGCTGAAAAATCACTAAAAATAGTATCAATTGTTTTTGGCGTTACTTCACCACTCAATTTTTGCTCAAGAACCTTAATCCCCTTTGCAATTCCTTCGGCAATAGATTCAGGACGAGGAGGACACCCAGCAACATTTACATCAACATCTACAAACTTATCTAACGGTCCATTGATAGCATAAGAATCTCTAAAAATTCCACAACTCACAGAACAAGTCCCCACACCAACTACAGTAAACGGTTTTTTTAATTTTGTGAGTGCATTTTTTAAAAATGATTCACTTCGTGCTGTGAGTGGTCCTGTTATCACTAAAAGGTTTGCATCTTTCACATCATCAACAAATTCAACATCTGATGTTGCAATATGAAACTTATCTACAAATGCAGCTGCCACAAACTCTACATCACACCCATTACAACTCCCTGTATTTATCCTAAATACTTTTGGTACAACTTTACTCATGACAACTCCTCACAGTCACATAATTTAGCACCAAGAGTATCTACTAAATCTTCAAAAAAACAAGCATCTTCATGATGATAATCATCATAAAACTCTATAAACACTTCACCATATTTCCCCATATTACGCGTTGTCAAATCGGGGGAGACTCTATGTCTATGTGCAAGTTCATCTACCTGAGAAAGAATTTTATGTTTTTGTTCATCACTAAAATGAACTAACACAATGCCATGACAACGTCCTTCAGATTCACAATACATCCTTATACATGTTTCATTATTATCCATAAGACCTCTTTATTAATTTAAACTTAATTATTTTATTTAAAATTATATTACATTAAAACTTAAAATATAATTTTCAATTAAAAAGATCATAAATCATATGTATGAATGTTCATTCACCGTGATGTATCGTAACACGTAAACTCTTTTAAAACATCAACTATTGCTTGTGTTACTTGAGTTAACTCTTTCGGTGAGATGATATATGGGGGCATAATGTAAACAAGATTTAAAAAAGGTCTAAGCCATACACCTTTATCAATAAACTTTTGTGTCATCCATGCCAAATCAACATCTCTGTTGAGTTCAACCACACCTATTGCGCCTAAGACACGGACTTCTTCTACTACATCAAGAGTATTACATTGAGCTAATTCTTCTTTGAGTTGAAGCTCAATTGCCAAGACTCTTTGCTGCCAAGGCGAATCAAATAGTAGCTCTAAACTTGCATTTGCAACTGCACAAGCTAGAGGATTTGCCATAAATGTTGGACCGTGCATCAAAACATTTCCATTTGACTCTACTCCACGCATAACGTTTTTTGTCGTAAGTGTAGCTGCTAAAGACATATACCCACCTGTTAATGCTTTACCAACACATAAAATATCTGGCGAAACAGTAGCATGCTCATATGCAAATAATTTTCCCGTTCTACCAAACCCTGTAGCTATCTCATCAAGAATCAATAAAACATCATATTTATCACATAAAACTCGTACTGATTTTAAAAATTCTGCTGAGTACATTCTCATACCACCAGCGCCTTGAACTATAGGCTCGATGATAACTGCAGCTATCTCTTCGTGATTTTGCTCTAACTTTGATGCAAAATCACAAATATACTTCTCATCCCACTGCTCAGCATAAGCACATCCAGGAGCCTCAGCAAATATATTTTTATGAAGAATGCCTTCAAATGCTGTATGCATACCCGTCACAGGATCACATACACTCATTGCTCCAAATGTATCTCCATGATAGCCTTTAGAAAAAGCTAATATTTTACTTTTTTGACTGTTACCCTGTGATCTCCAATATTGAAATGCCATTTTTAAAGCAACCTCAACAGCTACCGAGCCAGAGTCACTAAAAAAGACTCTCTCTAAAGGTTTATCTGTAATCTCTATAAGTTTTTTTGCTAAACGAATTGCAGGCTCATGAGTGATTCCACCAAACATTACATGAGAAACCTTTGATATTTGCTCCACTGCTGCATTATTTAAAGACTCTACATTATATCCATGAATGACAGACCACCATGATGACATTGCATCTATTATTTTTTTTCCATCATCTAACTCAAGGTAGACACCTTTTGCTGATTTTACAAATGTCATATCTAAGGCTGGATTTGAAGGGGCATAGGGGTGAAGAATGTGCTCTTTATCGTACTCTAACATATAAATTGTCCTTTATACTCTGTCTCTATCATATTTTTTTGATTATACAATCTTTCTTATAGTAAATTTATAAAGTTAAATAAATTGGGAATACTGAGGAAGGATACTTTTATATTATTTTATTGAAATTATTTTAAAAAGAGGAACTATCCCTCTTTTTATATATGCTTGAAAAAGCTTATTCTATAACGCTGTCTACATCGCCAGCTTTTCTGTCTTCCATTGATACTTCTGGACGAAATTCTTGGTTATTAGCCGCATCTTCTCCTAATACATAAAGGTCATTACCTTCAAAATGTGCCTTATGCTCTTCATCATATGGAAGATCCCACACGATACAGCCATCAGTAGGACATGCAGCCTGACAGGCAGGGCTATCATGATCACCTATACATTCCGTACAAGTTGCCGGATTGACATAGTATGTGTCCTCTCCGGTTGGGTTATCATCTTCATTCACTATTGACGCCGTTGGACACTCATCTAAACAAGCGTCACATGAAATACATAAGTCTGTAATACGAACTGCCATTTTATTTCCTTTAAAGTTAATTTGCTGTTCATATTACTACATCCATTTTAAAATGCTATTAACAATTTTCACTAGTTTAAATCTCAATAATTAAAACTTTTGTAAACGAAATTTGCTAATAATTTTAATCAAGCTTTCATTTCTCATTTCATACTATAATAAAAGAAAAGGAGTTCTTTTGGCATTAGTATATATTGAACAAGTTGAAGAGATGCAACAAACACATGAAGATGAGATTAAGATTCTTAACGCTATAGATAATCTTGCTATTTCATATGATCGTGGTGAAGCTACTTTAGAAGAACTAGAGCAAAAGATACAAGAGTATGTTAAACACGTTCATAAGCACTTTGCCAATGAAGAACGCTTAATGAAAAAGTATGATTTTCCTTCGTATGATATGCATAAGACAGCACATGACATGTTCTTAGAAGAGCTTAACCAAGCCATCAAAAACTGGAAAAATTATAAAAAAGTTTCAAAAATTACTGATTTTATACGTAGATCACCTGAGTGGATTGTTCTTCATATTAATACAGTAGATTATCCAACTGCAAATTATCTTGCAAAAAAAATGGCTAATAGCAACTGAAAATCAAGCTGATTTGTAAAGGGCTATTATTCTTGCCATAGTGTTTTCGTTGCCTATAAAGTCAGATAAAACACTAAGTGTATAGTACTCAGCCATATTCTTGGCTTGACGCTCACCTGCTCCCTTACTTTTTTCTTCTTCAACAGCTAGGCTGTGGTACTTAATATATAGTGTCGCATACTCTGCTACTGTAAATTTTGCCTGACTTTTAAGTTCATAAAGAAATGCTTCTTGTAACTGTGTCATTTTTCATCCTCGTCATC
>Ga0256840_1002235_pt1 | contig 17275 bp, 23 predicted proteins | sample 355202metaG_FD_185969 | JGI IMG/M metagenome (GOLD analysis project Ga0256840, IMG submission 185969) | Hydrothermal vent microbial communities from Mid Atlantic Ridge, Atlantic Ocean - 355-202 | ecosystem: Environmental > Aquatic > Marine > Hydrothermal vents | place: Atlantic Ocean: Mid... | reverse complement strand
AACTATCTGTTTTGTAACAAAGTCTTTTAAGTCTATAACAGCAATCCTTGGATTAGCTTTATCATTTATAACAAGCCATTTTCCGTCATATCTGCCGTTAGTCTCTGAGATTGCCGGGTGGTGAGTATCACCCCAGGTTATCTTCTTACCTCTTATACTTCCTTCAGCAAGAATTTTTTTGGTATCATCATCATAACCCCATCCCTGCCAAGGCTCAGGTGTAAAAACACCTATATACTTTAGTATCTTCATAGAAGGTACGCCATAAACCAACATTTGTCCGGCTTGACCGGTAGAACTGAAAACAAGATATTTATCTCTATGTCCACTTGGTAGGTATGTTTTTGCCGCAGCAAGCAAATCTTGTTGAGTTAGGTGTCTCTCTTTCATCACCTTCTCAAGTTCACTTTGAGCTGAAAGCAAAGTCATACAGACCATTGTTCCAAGAGCAACAGTCGAGATCTTTTTGACCATCTGCTTCATATATCCTCCTTAAAAATTTCTGAATATATACTCTTAAATCAAGAGCATAATTCTATGGTGAAATTATAGTTAAAAAAAAGTTAAATGTCATTGATGATCATCAAGTCATAAAAGTGTCTTTTTAATAATTATCACAATTTTATTTTAAGATTATAAGCATAAAACCCTTTATATAAGGCTTTTAAGACTTTTTAGTTAGAAAAAAATTATTAAAAAAATGTTGAAAAATTTGTTATTTTTGTTAAAAAATGTTACAATTAAATATATAAATATACAAAATGGAGTAACCGATGGATAAAAATGATATAGAAAAAGAGCTTGATAAACTTATGAAGATAAGAACTGACTTCTATAACTACTTAGATACCAATATACCGAAAAATGAGGAGCAATTTGACTTTAGCAATGAACCTAAGCTCTTAGCAAAGGATGTATATGCTCATTTTTATAAACTTGACTACCAGGCAAGAAAGCTAAGAGGTTTTTTAGTAAAAGCCTACAATCTAAAAGCTGAATAGGGCAGTTAAGGTGAGTTACATTTCCATAAGCAGATCAAATTTCTTTCATAATTTGGATCTAATATCTGCTCAAATTGGCTCAAAAGATAAACTATTTGTAGTTCTTAAGGATAATGCTTATGGGCATGGTCTAAAAGAGATGGCAAACCTCTCAAAAGAGTATGGCATAAAGCAGTGCGCAGTTAAAAGTGTCAATGAGGCTTTGAAAGTTAAAGACCTCTTTCCATATATATTGGTTTTGAGCGATCTGCCAAAAGTAAAACTTGATAATGTCGGTATAGCCATCAACGACATAAATACTATAACAAAGATACCAAAAGGCTCTTTGGTAGAACTCAAAGTTGATACCGGAATGCACAGAAATGGCATAAAACCGGAAGATATCCAAAGAGCTATAGAGATGGTAAAACAAAAAGGGCTGATTTTAAGAGGAGTCTTTTCTCACTTTAGAAGTGCCGATGAGTTAACAAGTGAATATTTTTGGCAGAGAGAAAATTTTAAAGAGGTTAAAAGGGAGGTCAAAAGAGTCTGCCAAGAACTCTCTGTAAAAACACCCTATTTTCACTCTCACAACTCAGCAGCCATATTTAGAAACCAAAACTTTGACGATGATTTTGCAAGAAGCGGTATAAGCATATATGGCTATCACTACCTCTCTTATCCTCTGCCAAATCCTCCCCTTAAGCCAGTTCTCTCTTTATGGGCTGAAAAGCTAAGCCAAAGAGAGCTAAAAAAAGGTGAAAGAGTAGGATACGGAGGAATTTTTGAAGCCAAAAGAGATATGATAGTCTCCACTTATGATATAGGATATGGAGATGGTTTTTTCAGATACAACGGCATAGGAGAGCTAAAAGTAGCAAACAACAAACCTATCCTTGGCAGAGTTTCGATGGATAGCATGACTTTAGAGGGAGAGAGCGATAAAGTATGCCTCTTTAACGACGCTACAAATTTAGCTAACTTTTTTGACACCATCACTTACGAGATCATAACCAATCTATCGCCTCACATAAAAAGGGTTATTGTTTAAAATAGTCCTCTATAGTCCCTCTATTTTCACTACTCTTTTCTATCTTTAGACTTCCCTTTAACTCTTCAAGCCTTCTTATCCTATCTTCAGTGCTTGGGTGGGTAGAAAAGAGTGAAGCAAAAGAGAAGTTTTTACCCGTAAATGGGTTTATGATAAACAGGTGCGAAGTCTGTTCGGTTGCACCTTGCAAAAGCCCATTTTCATTATAGTTTTCAAGTTTTATCAAAGCACTTTCAAGCCATTCGGGATGTCCTGTGAGTCTTGCGGCACCTGCATCAGCTTCATACTCTCTACTCCTACTTATAGCCATCTGTATAATAGTTGCGGCGATTGGTAGCAAAATAGCTAAAACTAGCATTACAAGCGGATTTGTTCCGCCCTCTTCATCATCTCTGCTTCCACCAAATATCGCCCCCCACTGCATTATATTAGCTATCCAGGCAATGGCACCTGCAATAGTAGCAGCAATAGTTCCGGTAAGTATATCATAGTGCTTTACATGGCTTAACTCATGAGCTAAAACTCCCTCTATCTCCTCTTCGTTTAATAGATCAAGTATCCCCTCGGTTACAGCCACTGCTGCATGAGATGGGTTTCTGCCTGTTGCAAAGGCATTTGGGATGCTATCAGGTATGATGTAAACTTTAGGCATTGGGATACCCGCTTTTTTAGCAAGTCTCTGAACTATAGCATAAAGCCCGGGAGCCTCATTTTCACTCACCTCAACTGCGTTATAGTGAGCCAAGACCATCTTATCGGAGTAAAAATAGCTAACAAAATTCATCAGCCCTACAAAGACAAGAGCGATCATCATGCCACCCCTGCCACCAAATACTCCACCTATCCAAACAAATAGCAAAGTCAAGACAAACATCAAGAAAAATGTCTTTATCTTCTCCATAACTCTACTCCTTTGGAGGTAAATTTCTATTAAAGATAGTAAGAATTTCAATCAAATTTGCACCACTGTTTACTCTATAGATAATAGTATAACCTCTAAATATCATATCTCTGATATCTTTATCTTCGTAATAGCGAGATTGACGATATTTGTAGGGAAAGTTTATCAAATCATCTATAACTTTATCTAATTTTTTTCTAAATTCTATTGAAGCGGCAATCTTATCTTTTGCAATATACTCTAAAATATTTTGCAGTTGTGTAATAAAATGATCCGATCTAATGATCTGCATATTTTATCTTTAACTCCTCTGTAAAACTATCCATTATTTTGTTATAACCATCACTATCATACATCTTCATACTCCCATCATCTACTGCTTTTATAGTCTCATCTATAGACTTTTTTCTCTCATAAAAGTATGGATCATACTCCAAATTGGGATCTTTTGAGACTTTTATATCCTCTACCATTATACCTTTTAATCCATTTAAAATTTCCAATATATTTTTTGTAAAGCCATCTTTTACCTGTAGCTCTATTGTTTGCATCACAACTCTCCTTTTGTACAAATCACACCCTCTTAACTGCTTTTTCAAAAAGAATACCATCGATTCTACTCTCTATCGCCCACTCAAAACTTTCCCCACTATCAGCTAAAAGTAAAACCTTACTATCAAAGATATAATCTTCAGCAATACTCTGCACCTCTTTTGCTATCTTACGATCGGTTACTATAAAATCAGCTTCCAAAGCATTGGATAAAACAGCCTCTTGTTTATCTTTTATCTTCATAGCAAAAGAGACGCCATTTTTTTGGCAATAGTCAGCCACTTTCGCATCAAACTCAAAGATAACCCTTGAATTTGGCGGCGTCTTTTTTATATCTTCAAGCGATATTATCTCATAAAAAGGTAAATACTCGACTAACGGATGACCTATGATAATCATACTCTATCCCTTTAACATACACTCTTTTGAACAGTAAAACTTACCATTTTTTATAAAAGCTTCATGCTTTGCCACAAAAGTTCCACACTCTGAACACTCCACCAAATCCTCACTATCATCATCTTTCTTATCAAATGAGCCCTTGCTGTTTTGCACACTTTTACTCTTAAAAAATGCTATATAGACAACATACACAATCACACCGAGAATCAACCATTTTAGTATCACTTTATATCCTTTATCAAAAGATAGTTTCTGTTTCCGTTATTTATCATATCATATTTTAAGTTTTTATCCAACTCTTTTTCTACGTTGCTTCCTTTATATAAAAGCAACTCACTTTTTTTACCTATAAAACTCTTTGATATCTCTAAAAGTATATCTACTTTACTTACTGCTCTTGAGACTATTAAATCTGCTTCAAGTCCCTCACACTCCTCAGCTCTTTTGGTAAAAATGGTTACATTTAAAAGGCCTATTTTACTCTTTGCTAAATGCAAAAAGGCACTCTTTTTTTGGTTTGACTCTATTAGATAGACTTCACTTTTAGGGTATCTGCAAGCTATGATGAGCCCCGGAAACCCAGCACCACTTCCTATATCGACTATCTTTTTTCTATCTTCTATAAATGTTTTCGGATAGATACTATCAGCTATATATCTTTTTATCTCATCTTTGTTTTTGACACCGCTTATACGGTGGATTTTGTTATATGAGAGTAGAAGGTCGCTGTAAATTTTACACTTTTTATCAAAACTCAAAAAGATGCCCCATCTTCTCTTTTTTTGTTTTTATGTAGTTTTTATTATACCTGTTTGGCTCTATGACAAGTGGGATCCTCTTCTCTATCTCTATCCCTTTTATACTTTTTATCTTTCTTGGGTTGTTTGTTAGGAGCCTTATCTTATTTATACCAAAATACTCAAGGATAAACTCCACCATCTCATAGCTTCTCTCATCATCCAAAAAGCCAAGCTGATGGTTTGCCTCCACGGTATCTAGCCCCTCATCTTGTAAAGCATAAGCATTTACTTTATTTAAAAGCCCTATGTTTCTTCCCTCTTGCCTTAGGTATATAACCAAACCTCCCTCTTTTGAGATCATCTCCAAAGAGTGCTGTAACTGCTCACCACAATCGCACTTCAAGCTACCAAGAGCATCGCCGGTTAAACACTCGCTATGAACCCTAACAAGCGCACTTTCACTAAAAGGCTCTTTAAAGATAGCTAAATGCTCCTTCTCTCCCTCTTTAAAGGCTATGATTTTAAAGTCGCCAAACTTTGTCGGCAGATTTGCTTTTTTGGAAATTTTTATATTTTGCATACTTTTTAACTTCTTTTTTGGTAAAATATATGCAATTTTATCGAATATAAGGAAAAAGAATGTTTAAAAGATTTAGAAGATTGAGAATTAATGAAAAATTAAGAGAGTTAGTCGTAGAGACAACATTAAGCACAAATGATTTTATATATCCTCTTTTTGTTAGAGAAGGTAGAGGTATCAAAAACGAAGTTTCATCGATGCCAGGGGTTTATCAGATGAGTATAGATGAGATACTAAAAGAGTGTGATGAACTAAAAAAATTGGGACTTTACTCTATCATCCTCTTTGGCATCCCTGAAGTTAAAGACTCCATAGGAAGTGACGCATTGAGCGAAAATGGCATCATCGCAAAGGCTTTGAAAGAGATAAAAAAGGCTCATCCTGATATGTTTGTAGTAACTGATCTATGCTTTTGTGAGTTTACCGACCACGGACACTGCGGTATCCTTGATATAGAGCATGAAACAGTAGATAACGACAAAACTCTAAATATCTTAGCAGATCAAGCCATTGTCCACGCAAAAGCTGGAAGTGACATGATAGCGCCAAGCGGTATGATGGATGGTATGATCAGTGCTATAAGAGAAGGACTTGATAGCGAAGGGTTTATAAATACACCTATAATGAGCTACTCTACAAAATTTGCAAGCGGTTACTATGGACCTTTTAGAGATGTAGCGGAATCGGCTCCAAGTTTCGGGGATAGAAGAAGCTATCAGATGAATCCGGCAAACAGAAGAGAAGCCATAAATGAATCACTCGAAGATGAAAAAGAGGGTGCTGATATACTCATGGTAAAACCGGCACTTGCATATATGGATATAGTTAGAGATATTAGAGAAAGAACTCTTTTACCTTTAGCGGTTTATAATGTAAGCGGGGAATACTCAATGCTTAAAATGGCTGGCAAAATGGGTCTAATCGATTATGAAAAAGTGATGATGGAGACTTTAACAGGCTTTAAAAGAGCCGGAGCAGATATCATCATCACCTATCACGCAAAAGAGGCGGCAAAGATACTAAAGAGCTGATATGAAATCTTTAAGTATAAAGGATGCTTATCCAAGATATAGTTACGATGACTATGTAAACTGGGAAGGCAGATGGGAGCTTATCGATGGCATAGTTTATGCTATGAGTCCTATGCCACTTATAGAACATCAAAGTATAAGTGGCAATATTTATGAACAATTAAGAGAGATACTAAAAGAGTGCTCAATGTGTAAGGCTCTTTTGTCGGTTGATTGGAAGATAGGCAACGAAACCATTGTTCAACCGGACAATCTTGTTATCTGTCACAAACCAAGAAATGAAGCCTATCTTACAAAGGCTCCAGTTATCATCTTTGAAGTACTATCTAAATCAACTGCAAAAAAGGATACCACCGTAAAGTTCAAACTCTATCAGTTCGAGGGTGTAAAATATTATATCATAGTAGATCCCGATGAAAAAATAACAAAAGTTTTTGAGCTAAAAGATGGCAGATATATAAAGGTTGGGGATTTTGAGGATGAAAAGGCTACTTTTAAACTAGAAAAATGTAAAAAAGAGTTGGAGTTTAACTTCGGTAGGATTTGGGATTAGGCAAAAACATCAAATCCGTCAAAATTTTTAAAAATTTTATCAAAAAGTTTTTTTGTATTTTCTATAATCTCTTGCCCCTTTTTAAACTCTTTTGCAATCTTATCAAAAAGTTCAAGGGTCTTATCTTTTAAAAGTAGCTTTGAATCTTTTGTATCTAATTTTGGAAGCTTGCTTTTTATGAGTTGAGCGCTGTTTGCTATACCATATCTATCTTCTAAAATTTTATCATCTTTTTTGATATTTTCTAAAAATTTTTGGTATATCGGACGGATAAGTTTCATGGCATCTTCTATCTCTTTTTTATCTTTTGCATCTATCCCGTTACCGTCATAATGAAAGTTATATCCTATCTCGTGTTTTAAACTAAGAGTGTCTTTTTGCCAGTTTTTCCCTCTTTGCTCGTTAAAGTCAAGCTCTTTGTTATCCATCATAGAGAGAGATATATGATCACCCGAACTGGTTTAATATCAAAAGAGAAGCTGTTTTGAAAGCTGTTTAGAGATTCGATTTGCACCATTTTTGAATCCTTTAAAGATTTTCATGGTGCAAATCGACACAATTGCAATTTTCTTTAGAGTGTGAAAACTGCTTTAATTTTTACTATTTACCTGTAGCAACCGGTAAAGATGTTCTAGAGTATTGACACATAGAACCATCAAAGTCAGCTATATTTTTAGCTCCAGCTAAGAATTTACCTACAAACCAAGTACCTGTTGCCAAGTGACCTGTATTGCAATACAAAATTATAGGCTTATCAACTGACACTCCGGCATCAGCAAACATTTTTTTAGCTTCTGCAGAAGAAACTAGTTTGAAAACTTTACCATCTTTCTTTACAAAAAGATATGCAGATACTTTTTTGGCTCCCGGTATATGACCATGTCTTTTTAGTCTCTTATCTTTATCTTTTCCGACAAAGTGTTTCATCTCTCTAGCATCAACTATCTGAGGAGCTTTGTTAACCAATGCACCTTTTATATCAACTAGACTTGCCACACTACTTCTATCAAAACTTTTAGGAGTAAAGTTACCCTTTGCAACCATAGTTTTTTTAGAAGTCAATTTATTGCCTGCAGAAACCCAAGCCTCTATACCACCATCTAGTATGCCTACATTTTTTAGTCCATAAACATATGCAGTCCAAGCACCTCTAGTCATATCTGTAAATTTCTTAGCTTTTTTAACATGACCTACAAATATAACTGTGCTATCATTTGATATACCTGCGTTTCTAAAAAGCATCTGAACTTGCTCAGGAGTATCCAAAAGTGCTTTTATACTACCTGCATGACCTTTAAAGAACGCTTTTTTAGGGATATTTACTGACCCAGGGATATGAGCTTTGGTATAGACCTTTGGACTACTCACATCCACTACTACTACGCTGCCTAAATTGTCAGCTAGCCACTTGGCTGAAACTACATGAGTTGAGGGTAAGTTAGCCGCTACAAGCGAAACTACCAAACTCGCTACTAAAACCATTGATGAAAAAAACTTTTTCATATTCACTCCTTTTAATTTTTTTGAAGGTTATCTGCTTCTTTCAATTGTCAAAAAACGATTCGTAGAAGCAGATAACAATTCTTAATCTTTTAGCAACCTAAAAGAGAATCATCTTCTTCACTTGGTGCCGGTGCCTCTTTTTTAGGAGCCTCTTCACCTGAACTCTCTGCTTTTACCGGTTTATACTTTGCTACCAAAGCGTTGTTATAACAAACATACCCTTTTTTATCTTTCGGGTCAGCCTCTATAGCCATCTTTGCATACTTTATGGCTCCTTTGATATCACTTTTTGCCAAGGCATCATCTGAAGCTTTAACATACTTCATAACTAAGGCCTCTTTTTTAGCCATCATCGCTTCACCCTTTGTGTATGAAGCATAAGATAAAACAAAAGCAGCTACCAATAAAACTGCCCCCACAATTGCTTTCAACATCTCTATTCTCCTTTTTTTTCTACTACTTTTTTCATTACATTCATAAAAACTGCCAAATCTATGCCTAGTAAAACCGTTACTAAAAATGAGGTATAAACATTGCCGCCAACCAATTTATCTATGGTAAACCTACCAAGATAGCTTCCATTTGCAAAATCACTAAATTTGTCAAATTGGTCAAAGTAAACATACATTCCTGCTATCATACCTAGCATAAAAACTGCTGCGTCTATTTTGCCACTTGCAAATCCTACTATCGCAGTTCCGGGACACCACCCTGCCATAACCATGCCAAGGCCGAAGATAATACCTCCAACCAAATACGGCCACACATAAGTAGCAGGTATAAAGACTTGGTTGTAATCTACCCAGCCGTTATATACTGCAAAAGCAAGCCAAGCTCCAGCGGTTAAAATAGCACTTACCATAGTTTCGGCAACTCGTAAATTTTTAAAGTAAAAAATAGGAGCTATATGAGTTGATTTCCCAAAACCGGCTCTTTCGAGGATATAGCCAAACGCTATACCGATAAATATAGCATAGAAAAGGTTTAGATCATAACTTATCGAACCCGTTGTAAAAAGTGGATACATACTAACTCCTAATCAACTTTGTTCCATTGCTTCTTAAAGAAAGAGGCAAATAAAAATCCGGCTCCAAAAGCACCCAACATAAATATCCAAGCTCCCACACTAAAAGTTGCAGCACCATCAAGCGCCTGACCACTGGTGCAGCCTCTTGCAAGTCTCGTCCCTGCAGCGATCAGCATACCGCCCAAAAAAGACCAAAAAAGTCTTTTAAATGTTGAGTAACCCTCTCCTTTTCCAACTTCACTCTTTATCCTTCCTGCAAGTGCCGCACTTATGTATCCACTTATAAAAATACCTACTACTTCTACAACTGTCCAGTTAGATAGTGCATTACCATTATGCAGATATTTACCCGCGTACGCATTTGAAGCAAAAGCGCTATCATATAGATATACAAGCTGAGCCGTAACTCTCGCGAAAGCTCCACTTGCACCCATCCCCTGCCCTGCTATCATAAAGCTAAGGAACAAAGCAGTTCCTAAGACTATTCCGGCAACAACAGGGTTCCAATACCCTTTATAGTCATTCATTTGCCTACTCCTTCATTTGTTTTTAAAAAACTTTCTAAAATATTTCCAAATTTCTCGATATTTGCTATCATCTCTTCAACATTATCAGGCTCACAATAAGATAGCATCTCCTTGTGATAGTCAATATATCGTTGCCTTACTTCAGTAGCAAAGCTTTTACCCTTTTTTGTTAGTAAAACTTTGATATTTCTCCTATCTTTTTTTGCAATTTTTCTCTCTATATACTTTTTTTCTTCTAAACTATTAAGTAAAGTTGTGACTCTTGGTGGCGTTAATTCCATCAAATTGGCCAACTCTTTTACACTTAAAAAATCATTTTTCAAAAGGTATCTTAAACACCTAAATTCAATAGGTGTTATATTGATGCTTTTGCAAAAAAAAGTCTCCTTTTTACTGCAGATCTTTTGCATATTAAAGGTAAGTTTAGCTATATAGTCAGCGTATTTTTCAAGCTTTTCATCATCCAAAATTGTTCCTTAATAGTATAAATGATTAATAGTATTAATCAATTTATGGCGAAATTGTACAATAAGTTTATTTAACATTTCTCGAAAATATTTTTTTAATATATTATTTGAATTTCTTATATATAGTCTTGACTTTTATATTACAATCTGTTATACTTCTTAATCGATTGTATAATAAGAATATATTATGCTATCACAAATTTTATAAGGAGTTTTTATGAAAAGAATAACACTACTTGCCATAAGTGCATCTATGTTACTAGCAACAAATGGAGACAACCTAACCGCACTCGGTGCAAAAGCTAGAGCTATGGGTGGAGTTGGTATAGCTACCTTTTTTGGTGCGGAAAATACACTTTCTAACCCTGCCTTAATAGGTAAATCAAAAGGAACTGAGATCGATTTTGGTGCAACACTTTTTATGCCGGATGTAAAAGCTAGAGGCGAAAAAAGCTCAGCCGATACAAATGTCATACCTGAGATATCCATATCTCAAAAGATAAATGAGAACTGGTCTTTTGGTATAGGTATGTTTGGATCGGCCGGAATGGGTGTTGATTATAGAGGTAGTAGCAATCCTTTGCTTATGCAGGCTAGAACTAACCTGCTACTTATGAAATTTGCTCCGGCAATTGCATACAGCAACGATAAGCTCTCCATTGGTTTTGCACCTGTTTTACAGTATGGCTCACTTGATATATCATATAACAATAGTGGCACACAGGTAGGAAAAGGCTCAAGTGATGACTTTGGTTTTGGTTTTGAAACCGGAGCTACATATGATATAACAAATGACTTTAGAGTAGGCTTGATTTATAAATCTTCTATCAAAATGAAATACGAAAGGACCTTGAGTATTGCCTCACAACCATTTGTACCGCCTTTTAGTAGCGCTTTTGCCGATGATTTAGAGCAGCCTGCAGAGTATGGTATAGGAACATCATACAACTACGGAAATTTTAACTTCTCCTTTGACTATAAAAAAGTAAAATGGGCAAGTGCTAAAGGATATAAAGACTTCGGCTGGAAAGATCAAGATATTTATGCTCTTGGAGCAAAATATGAACAAGCCGGAACTTGGTATGCTATAGGTTATAATTATGCAAAAAATCCTTTAACGAATTATGCAGGGACCACTCCCAAAGGGGCTGTATTAAATCTCTTTAATTATCTTATGTTCCCGGCAACTGAAGAGACACACTATAGTGTAGGTGCAGGTACAAAGATCACTAAAAACCTATCTTTAGGTGCTAGTTTGGTTTATGCTCCTAAAAAAAGTATAACAACAAATTTAAGTGGAATGGGAATACCTTCTCTTAAAGTTGACCACTCCGAAACATCTTTGACTTTTTCTCTAAAATACAATTTCTAAATTTCACAAAGGTAGAGCTTGGCGGCTCTACCAAGATTAATTTCCAATCTAAGGATAAAATATGAAAAAAATTATAGCGTTAGTTCTCTTTTTTGCTACTTTAAGTTTTGCTACAGATAAAATGGTGCCGACTTATCTTATTGGAGAGTATGAAAATGTACCGTCAGTTTTAGGTAAATTAAAAAATAACGGCTTTAAGATAATCTCCATGTATCAGATACCTGAGGGTGGAATGAACATACTTTTTAGCGATGATGCTTTGATAAATGAAGCGAAAAAGAAAAACCGCGGTTTTATAGAAGTTTTAAGAGCTTATGTCGATGATAAATATAAAGAGTTAAGGATAACAAACCCCGTTTACTTCGGAAAAGCATTTATGCAAAAAGAGTATGATGATGGAGTTTTTACAAAAGAGAAGAAAAAGATCATGGGTGCTTTTAAAAACTTAAAAGGCTCCAAAGATGCACTGAAATCAGGCGATTTAGCAGGGTATCATTTTATGTTTGGTATGCCCTATTATGAAGATAGCATAACTGTAGCCAAAGGAGATGCAAACACTCTTCTAAATAAGGTAAAAAATTACAATGGCGGTAGTTCATACATCTTTGATATAAAACTATCGGATAATAGTTACATACTAGGCTTTAATTTAGATAAAAAAGTATCTGAATTTCCTAAAAAAATAGGTATGAAAAATGCACTTGTTTTACCATATCTTGTACTTTTAGAAGACGGTAAAGCTAAGATATTGAGTGCAAAGTATTATTTGGCGATCAGTTACCCAAAACTATCTTTGGGACAATTTATGAAGATCTCTTCTACTCCGGGCGAGATAGAGGATAATATAAAAAAAGCATTTAAATAGAACTTTCGTTCTACTTAAATCTAATAGAGCTTATAAAACTCATCAAGTAGAGTATCTATCGTTAAATCATGCTCGTCTAAAAGATTGTTCAGATACTTTTCGCTCTCTTCCATACCACCGGTTTTTTCTATCTCTACAAGTTTTTTATATATCGGAAGAAGCGTATCTGTTACTTTCTTAGATATAGTTTTCCTGTATGCAGTATATCCTATAACTTCGCCACTGTTTATATCTTTTTTAAAGTCAAAATGTGTAAAAACCCAATAGTATCTACCATCTTTAGCTAAGTTTTTTACAGCCAAGTTTATATTTTGACCAGCTTTTAGTCTATCCCATAAAATTTTAAAGGCAACTTTTGGCATATCAGGATGCCTTACTATACTGTGGGGCTGGCCAATTAGCTCATCTTTAGAGTATCTTGATATCTCGGCAAAGTAATCATTACAATCGGTTATTACACCCTTTAAGTCAGTTGTACTCTCTATGTATTTTGTATTGTCTAAAATTATCTCTTCATCGATAGGCTCAGGTCTTTTCATATAATTTTCTCCCGTTAGTTTTGGCGAATTATATCACACAAATCTTAAAACAGATAATAAACATTAATATTATCAACTTTTTTTTATAATTTTTTAGATATGATATGACCTTTTTATAAGGAGATATTTATAATGAGACACTTTTTAACTTTGAATGATTTCACCAAAGAGGAGATATTGGAGATTTTAGACCTTGCTATCAAGATAAAAGCAGAGGTCAAAAGAGGTGAGATCATCCATAGACTTGAAGATAAAAGTTTAGCTATGATTTTTGAAAAATCAAGTACTAGAACAAGAGTAAGCTTTGAAGTCGGCATAACGCAGCTTGGAGGCCATGCTCTTTTTTTAAGCTCAAGAGATACACAGCTTGGCAGAGGCGAGCCTATAAAAGATACAGCCAGAGTGATAAGTTCTATGGTTGATATGGTGATGATAAGAACCTACAAGCAAAAAGATATCGAAGAGTTTGCATCATACTCTAAAGTACCGGTGATAAACGGCTTAACTGATGAGTTTCATCCGGTTCAACTGATGGCTGACTATATGACAATGAAAGAGAATGGGAAAGATAATAATCCAAAAGTTGCTTATGTTGGAGATGGCAATAACATGGCTCACTCGTGGCTTATATTAGCTTCTATCTTAGGATTTGAGCTTAGGATTGCTACGCCAAAAGGGTATGAAGTGGATGAAGATATCTTAAAAACAGCACTTAAAAATGCCAAAAAAAGTGGAGCTGTTATCAAGATAGGCAATGACCCGAAAGAGGCTGTAAAAGAGTGTGATGTAGTTACGACTGATACTTGGATATCCATGGGGCAAGAGGATGAAAAAGAGAAAAGAGTAAAAGATTTCAAAGGCTTTATGGTTGATAATAGCTTAATGGGCTTAGCTAAAGATGATGCTATATTTTTACACTGTCTCCCTGCATATAGAGAGTATGAAGTTAGTGAGGATGTACTAGAAAGCAAGCAGAGTCTTATCTTTGAGGAGGCGGAAAATAGACTTCATGCTCAAAAAGCTATCTTAGTTTGGCTAGATAATCAGAGGGGTTAAGATGAGTGAAAAAAAGATAAATGCGATAGAAAAGATACATCTCTTATCCAAAAAGATAGGACTTGATGATGATATGGAAAAGACTATCTTAAATCTGGAAAAAACCGATGAACCGGATAAAAAACTTCTAACTTTAAAAAGTGGGAGTTGGGATGGTGAAGAGCCTTGGTTTTTGATAGATGAGGATGAGAAAATTCACACTATGTTATCACTTGATACACTTTTACAGATCATAAAAGCTTTACAAAAAACCCAAGAGGAGAACTTCAACCTAAAACTGGAAAAAACTATCTGGCAAAATGTTCCTATCGACTTTCAAGATGTCTGGGTGGTTGCTATGGATGAGATAAAAAAGAGACTTAAAAACGCTAAAGATAAAAGGTCATTGGATATCAATGTAAGCGAGGTTGTAAAAGAGATAAAAAAGAAGCACCCTAACCTCTTTTTAAACTTAGACAGATATCTTTCGCAACCAAATAAAGAGGAATTTTGATGAACTTAGACTTTGAAAAATTTGCCAAATACTCAAAACCGGGTCCTAGATATACAAGCTACCCTACAGCTCCTGAATTTAATGAGAGTTTTAATGAGAAGGCTTATATAAACGAACTTGAAAACCAAGATAAAAACAGACCTCTCTCACTCTACTTTCACCTCCCTTTTTGCAGATCTGCTTGCTACTTTTGTGGTTGCAATGTAGTTTATACTTCAAAAGAGGAGAAAAAAGAGAGGTATATCGGATACTTGCAAAAAGAGCTTGAAATATTGTCAAAATATCTCGATACCTCAAGGAGAGTTATACAGCTACACTTTGGAGGTGGAACACCTACATTTTTTGATGACAAACAGTTGAAAACCATTATAGATACTATCAAAAGCCACTTCAAAAATTTTAGCAAAGATGCCGAGATAAGTTGCGAGATAGATCCAAGGTATTTAACCCAAAAGCAGCTTGATCTGTTAGTAGATAGCGGGTTTAATCGCATAAGCTTTGGTGTTCAAGATTTTAACCCCTTGGTCCAGGAGGCAGTTCACAGAATACAACCATATGAAGTAACTCAAAAAACTGTTCAAATGGCAAGAGAAGCCAATATTTCATCCGTAAATATGGATTTGATATATGGATTACCGTATCAGACACTAGAAACTTTCAGAGAGACGCTCAAAAAAGCTATCTCTCTAGATCCGGATAGATTTGCTGTTTTTAACTATGCCCATGTTCCGTGGATGAAAAAAACAATGAGAAAGATAGATGAGACAACACTACCGGAACCTTCAGTCAAACTGGAGATACTAAAGTATACTATTGACTATTTAAGCTCCAACGGTTATAAAATGATAGGGATGGATCACTTTGCAAAACCCAGCGATGAGCTTTTTAAGGCGATAGAAAGAGGGGAACTCCATAGAAACTTCCAAGGTTATACCACAAAAGGTGGTGCTGATCTTATCGGTATCGGGCTTACAAGTATCGGGGAGGGAGTCTCTCACTATGTTCAAAATTTTAAAGAGATGAAGCTTTATGAAAAAGCCCTTGATGAGGGAAAATTACCGGTTCATAGAGGTATCAAACTAAACCGAGATGACATCATAAGAAAAGCAGTCGTCATGGAGCTTATGGCTAACTTCAAGCTTGACATAAAAAGAGTGGAAAAAGAGTTTGACATAAATTTTAAAGAATATTTTGGTGATGCTTTAGAGGCTTTAAAAGAGTTTGAAGAGGCAGAGCTAGTTAAAGTGGATGAAGATAAGATAGAGGTGAACAAAACAGGCTCTATGCTCATAAGAAACATTGCTATGCCATTTGATACCTATCTAAAAAAGATCCCGGAATCCAAAAGACGATTTAGTAAGACTGTATAATGAATCCTTTTATCGACCCTAAAAACCCGATAACCTCGGTTAGTGAAGCTTGTATAAAGTGTGGTAAATGTATCCCCTCATGTACTGTTCATATGGCAAATAGCGATGAAGTAACATCTCCCAGAGGTTTTTTAGATCTTTTAGGAGCTTATAAAAGAGGTGAGCTTGAACTTGATAAAAATGTAAAAGATATCTTTGAGAGTTGCTTTTTATGCACGGCTTGCACCGAGATATGTCCAAATGATTTGCCTGTTGATATGGTAATAGAGCAAGCAAGAGATGATATAAGAAAAAAGTTTGGCTTAGCTTGGTACAAAAAGCTCTTTTTCTTTCTTTTAAGACACAGAAGAGTGATGGACCTGCTTGCAAAATTTGGCTATGTTTTTCAAACCTGTGGCTTTAAGATACAAGAAAAGCAAGAGGCTATGAAGCCAAGATTTTCCCTACCGATCATAAAAAAAGATAGATTTTTACCAAGCGCAAAAGCAAAAACTTTTTTAAATTCGCATCCTGAAGTCATAAAAAACGGTGGCAAAGCGAAGGTTGCAATCTTTATAGGCTGTTTGGCAAACTACACCTATACAGATATTGGAAAAGCACTTTTAAAAATACTAAAAACTTTGGAAGTTGACGCCTATCTTATAAAAAACCAGCTCTGTTGCGGTGCTCCAGCATACTTTACCGGTGATTTTGATACTGTAGAGTATCTTGCAACTCACAATATAGAGTATTTTGAGAGTTTTATAGATGAAGTTGATGCTATAATCGTACCGGAAGCTACTTGCTCGGCAATGCTAAAGCAAGATTATCTACACTTTTTTCAAGATAGACCTAATTGGCTTAAAAGAGTTGAGAGATTAAACAAAAAAATTTATATGGCTACCCAGTGGCTTGAAAAAGAGACTAACTTGGCTGAGATACTTGCAAATAAAGGCAAACAAATGAGTGAGATCATCACCTACCATGATCCTTGCCATGCAAAGAAGATGCAAGGGATCTACAAAGAGCCAAGAGAGCTTATCAAACAAAACTACACTATCAAAGAGATGAGCGATCCAAACAGATGTTGCGGTTTTGGAGGGGTTACTATACAAACCGAGAAGTTTCATTTGGCAAAAGCTGCAGGACTTCCAAAAGCATCTATGATAGATGATAGCGGAGCAGATATCGTCAGTGCCGAATGTAGTGCCTGCAGGATGCAGATAACCAATTCGCTTCACTATAACAACTCGAAAGTGATCTTTAAAAACCCCATAGAGCTTATAG
>Ga0256840_1002234_pt1 | contig 17277 bp, 15 predicted proteins | sample 355202metaG_FD_185969 | JGI IMG/M metagenome (GOLD analysis project Ga0256840, IMG submission 185969) | Hydrothermal vent microbial communities from Mid Atlantic Ridge, Atlantic Ocean - 355-202 | ecosystem: Environmental > Aquatic > Marine > Hydrothermal vents | place: Atlantic Ocean: Mid... | reverse complement strand
GGTAGAGCCCCTATCATGTCTATGGTGTCTAATAAATAGACTCGTAATTTTATCGTAACGAACTTAATGGATGATATAAACGTCATCGATTAGGTTTATTTTGATAGTAAAGGAGGAAAAAATGAAATTGAATAAACTACTTAGTTTAGCAGCAGTAACAAGTTTGGCAGCGACAATGGCAATGGCAGGTACATCTAAAATGGACTTTGCAAAAGTGTTTGAAAAAGAGTGTCAAGGATGTCATGGTCCTATTCATCAAGGTGGAGTAGGTTCTGATCTTAGACCAAAAGTACTCAAAAAGAAAAGTAGAGAGTTCTTGGCAGAAGTTATCATGAATGGTAGAAAAAACACTGCCATGCCAGCGTGGAATGCATCATTCTCTAAAGATGATGCAGCTGGTATGATTGACTGGCTTATGGACTGGAAAAACACGGTTGAATTGACTTTGAGTTTGGATGAGGTTAAAAAATCATGGGCAAAATTAGCTGATATTGACAAATTGGCTAAAAAATATCCAGTGGCAGATGATGGAAAAGTCAAATATGAAGGGGCTGAAGTTAAAAATGTAGAAGACATTACTTTTGCCACAGAAAGAGATGCCTCTTTGGTTGACTTTATAGACTCGACTAACGGAAAAGTACTAAGCCGTCATAAGGCAGGGTTTGCAGTACACGTAACGGTAACAAACAAAGCAAATCCTAGATATGCATACTCTATTTCACGTTCAGGTCGCTTAACGATGTTTGACATTGGGGCACCAGGTCAACCAGCATTAGCGACAGTACAAGTAGGACAAGAGTCAAGAGGACTTGCCGTATCTCCAGATGGTAAATATGTGATTGCAGGGAACTATAATCCAGGTGGCGCAGTACTTTGTGATGCGGATACACTAGAGCCACTTAAAGCCTATGATACTTCAAGAGTGATTGACCCGGATGGTGAAATAGGCCCTTCACGTGTGGCAGCGCTTACCGATACACCGTATGGACCTTATTTTGCGATGGCACTCAAAGATGCTGGGCATGTATATATTATAGATTATTCTAAACCAAATTTCCCAATCGTAGGGGATGTACCTAATATTGGTAAAATCCTTCATGATGCGTTCTTAAATGAAGATGAGGGGAAAGACTTTGGTCGTTACTTTATGATTGCTTCTCAAGGGTCTGATGTCGTAGGTATCGTAGACTTTAAAGAGAAAAACCTTGCAGCACTTGTACATACTGGACCACGCTCTAAGCCACACCCAGGTCAAGGGTCATCATGGTACTCTAAAGGGCAAAATAAACAACTTCACGCCACACAAAGTATGAACTTTGGTGATACTGTTATTTGGGATTCTAACTGGAAAGTGGTAAAACATGTCAAAACTGCTGGTGGGGGTCTTTTTGTAGGTACATCTCCGCATACACCTTGGATTTGGGCTGACTGTGTACTTGGACAGCCAGAACACTACAATGAGGTACACCTTATTAACAAAGATACTTTAGAGATAGATCGTATTATTAAAGTAGGTAAACATAAAGGGCAACTCATCGATGCGAAGACGAAGAAAGTACTCCAAGAATGGGATGCTACACAACATGCGCCAGTTGCCATGAATGAAGTAGCGTCTAAAATGAGTCAAGAAAAACTTATGCCAATGCCCGATCATCTAGGTAAAGCAGTAAAAAAACCAGTACAACCTAGACTGCTTCATGCAGAACCAGCTAACCATGGTGCATGGACGATGATTTCTGAATGGACAACAGGTAGAATAGGTATCTATGAATCTGAGACAGGTAAGTTTATCAAGTATATTAATAACTTGACAACACCTACTTTTACATACTCTGTAGAACACAGACAACACGTACCAGGTGCGTAAGTAGTCACCCTCTCTCAATCACCCTCTTTGAGGGAGGGTTTTTTAGAGAAGTTATTTTAGTCTCCTCTCTTATAACTTCTCTAAAACACCCTCATTTTAAGGATTAACATGAAAGCACTAGTATCATCACTATTATTGAGTTCCATATTGTTTGCAGTCACACCCAATGCCAGTGAGAAACTCTTTGTCGTAGAACGTGAAAGTGAGTCTGTTGCTGTAATAAACAAGGGACTTGTACAGTCACATATGGAAAAGATGCACAACATGAACCATGGCATCATCAAGTTTGATGGGAAAGATGCCTATCTTATTTCTCGTGATGGCTATGTCGTACGTTTTGACCCCGTAACTGAAAAAGTGTTAAATGAATACAAAACTTCCAAGTCTGCCATTGGCTTTGTGATAGGGAAAAACTATGTCGCTGTGGCAAACTATGACGACAAGTCTGTAGACATACTCAGCCGTGACTTAAAGCCTATAGATAAAATAGTCACAGGCTCTAAAAATGTAGGGATAAAAATCTATAAAAATATGCTCATTTTTGCACAGATGGACAACGATAAAGTCTCAGTACTCAAAGATGAAAATGCAGGCAAAGGGCTACCAAAGTTCGTACCTTTTAAGGAGTTCAAAGTAGGGAAAATGCCTTTTGATGCGATGATAAAAGAGCATACCTACATCGTAGGTTTTTTCCTCTCTAAATCTTTTGGTGTCATAGACTTAGACAAGATGACCTTCTCTGAGATAAAGGTCACCGCAAAAGACAGTAAACCCGTACTGAAGATACCGCATTTTGGATTTTGGTCTTTGAGTGAAGACAAAACATTCATTCCTGCGGTGGGTGACAATGCCGTGATGGTCTATGATACAAATTTTAACTTCATTAAAAACATAGAGACACAGGGGCTACCTGTATTTACTTCACTGAGTCCAGATAAAAAATATTTGGCAGTAACCTTTTCTGGTAAAGATTTCCCTATCATTCAGATTATTGACACCAAGACATTGAAGATTATGAAGACTTTTACATTTAAGGGTAAAGTGCTTCATCTGCGTTGGTCAAACCTAGATGACTACCTCTATGTCTCTGTCAATGGTCAAGGTGACAAACGTGACCAAAATAAAGTCAATGTTATCAACACCCAAGAGTGGTACTTGGAACGTGAAATATTTAACATTAAACATCCTTCAGGTATCTTTATCTATCAGTCAGATGAAAAGTAAAGATGTTAAGACAGCTACTCTTACTTTGGCTGTTAAGTGTAGGTAGCTATGTCAACCATGTGCATTGGCTAGGTAGTTATGATAAAGCGTTGGAACTCGCATTAAAAGCGCATAAGCCTCTGCTAGTGTTGGTGGTAAAAAAAGACTCCAAAGCTTCTAAGACCATCTTGCACAAGCACTTTATGAATCACCCCTATATAGACAGCATCAACAAACAAATGATAGCCGTCATCGTCACCTATGAAGGACAACTCTCTTACCCTAGTGAGATGTACTATACTACGGTATTTCCTACGCTGTTTTTGGTAGATACCAAAACGGAGACATTTATATCAGAGCCTTTGTATGAAGAGGAGATAGATAGCAATAGTTTGTCAGAGATGGTAAAAAACCGTAGGGTGTTGTACCCTTACAACACCTTCTAAACCTAATCAACAAAGTTATATTTTTCTTATGTGCAAAGTATTGGTGTTGTGAAGGCACAACACCCTACAGGGCTTCTTCAATATTTTGTATTTTATTGGTTAAAAATAAAATCACCGCAGCATTAAACTTGGCTAATTCCATAAATGACTCACTAGAGTTATGTAGTTGTTCTAACGAGCTTTCAAGCGAGATACGCTCTGTAGATTTGGTATAGTGTATGCCGTAGGCTTTTGGGTCTATTTTTATCTCATTTATTTCACCGTTCTCTACGATAGTCACAGCACATTTAGAAAATATTTCAGGTGTCCCTTCGTTGCCTTTGATGACGATGAGCTTTTTGTATTTGTCTTTGTAGAGTTGAATGTATTTGTCTACAAAAGGTTTGTGAAATGCCCCGATGATAGCTGTGTCGCTTTGGGTGATGTTTAAGAGTTTTTCTATGGTGTTAAAAGAAGAGCGAAGTCCTAGCTTTTCGCGTATTTCAGAAAACCTGTAAAGCTCTGGAAAGTACTCGCTTCTGTCATAGTAGTAGACATTGTCAGGTAGAGAGGTGTTGTCACATATCTCTTTGAGAGTGGTGCCCTCTTTGGCTGGTTGTAGTAGTCCTCCGTGAAGAGAAAGATTAATGTCATAGTTGTGTAGATACTTCGCAGTAAGGGGTAAAATGTAGGGGTTTTTGATCTTGCCGTCATAGGGGTAGCCAAACTCTATGGAGCTGGGTAAGGGTGCATGTTTTATAAATTCATCAAAGACCTCTAGCGCACCTGCAAACTCCTCGATGCTCTCACCTTTGACACGCCACCCTAGTATAAAAGCAGCTACCTGTTCAGGGACTACTTCGTCTTTTAAAAAAGCACGCATGACGATTTTCATCTCTTCTTTACTGAGGTCACGGTTGCGTTTGGGACCGGTGCCTACACATTTGAGGTAGGGGAGGAATGCTTTACTTGTCATGAAGTAGTGTATCGCATAGATTCAGTAAAAAACTTGATGGTTATCAAGCTTGATGTGGGTCAATTTTGAGTGAGCGTGTTTTGGTTATTATAGTTGTATGATACATAAATTATTACACCCTGTAGCTATCACATTTTATGTCGTGGTATTTATTATCTCTTTGCCTTATATGCTTCCTGATAAGCATATCAAAGTGTATACAGATGTAGCACTAAGACACGCAGCATTGTCACGTGACATGCTTCCTGTGCCTAAAACCTATGAGGTATTACTCAAAGTGGTAGATACAAAAGAAAATCCTATGAGTAGAGAGAAGATAGCTTTAGGGAAAAATCTTTTTTTCGATACCTTACTCTCACAAGACAAAACAATAAGCTGTGCTTCATGTCATAGTTTGAAAGAGGGCGGAGATGATAATCTGCCTACAGCCATTGGTTATTTAGGGCAAGCCAATCCTTTTCATTTAAACTCACCTACGGTACTTAACGCGGCATTGGCAAAGTCTCAGTTTTGGAATGGACGGGCTAAAGATGTGGAAGCACAAGCAGGAGGACCTGTACAGGCACCTTTTGAGATGCATATGACACCTAAAGAAGTAGAAGAAAGACTCAAGGATGTACCAACATATGTTTCTTCTTTTCAAGATATTTTTGGTACGGAAGTGACTTTTGAAAATGTGCGTAAAGCCATAGGTGCCTATGAGCGAACACTCCTTACACGAGGTGCCTACGATGACTTCTTAGAAGGGGATAATAATGCCATAAGCCCAGCAGCAAAGAGGGGTATGGCATTGTTTATCTCTAAAGGATGTAAGGGCTGTCATACGGGTATGAGTGTAGGAGGGCAGAGTATTCAGAAGTTTCCTCTCAGGTCGTACCTGTCTGAGTATATAGGGTTACTCTTTTCTTCAGATATTAGCATTAATGAGAGTCCGTTTCCTTTTGAAAACACAGGAGGTTTTTTAGGACGCGATGAGAACTTACGTTTTCGTGTCCCCATTTTACGTAATATAACCAAAACAGCGCCCTACTTTCATAATGGTTCGGTAGAAAAAATAGAAGAAGCCGTACGTATCATGAGTAAGTACCAATTAGGAGATGAGTTTACACCTAAACAGATAGATGATGTGGTGGCATTTTTGAAAACATTGGAGGGAGAGTTGGTACAATATTGAATTGCTTGTTCTAAATCAAGTTTATGATTTTAATAAACTGTTATTATCTTTTATATAAATAAAGGATGAATGAAGATGCAAAAGTTACTGACACTGTTTTTTTTCATGTTACTTTCAAGTTCTGTACTTTCTGCAGATAGTGTTGCAGCAGATGGCAAAAAAGTTTTCGAAACCTACTGTTGGGGATGTCATCATCAAACGGCTGTGGCTTTTGGTCCTCCTTTTTCTGCTATCGCGTCACAGAGAACGGCTGAGGAGATAAGGGCTATGATTACAGACCCTGAAGCAGTCTCAAAAGTATTTGGCTATAAGCGTAATGCTATGCCAGCATTGAAGCTTACAGAAGAAGAACTCACTGTGATTACTGCGTATATACTTTCTTATAAAGAGTCAAATACAACAGACGACAATAAAACAATCATCAAAGAACCTTACCCTAACATAGCTACAGCCAAGGAGAGACACTAATGTTTAGACTATCAAATTTACTTAAATCAGTCGTAGAAGGAAAACCTGCAAGAGTGCTAGATGGGAGCATCGCTATTTGGAACTTTACCAACCGTTGTAATCTCTCGTGTTTGCACTGCTACTCCAAGGCAGACTTGGATGCGGTAGATACACTCAGTACCGAAGACATTATGGAGACATTACCCAAGCTTAAAGCAAATGGTGTAAAATTCCTTATCTTTTCAGGGGGTGAGCCTTTGACTAGAAAAGACATCTTTGAGATAGCGGCACGTTGCAAAGCATTGGGCATAGTGACCTATCTTTCAACCAATGGCTTGTATGTTAAAAAGTCTAATGCAGAACAGATTTTAGATACCTTTGACTATATCGGCATTAGCATCGATGGAAGTGAAAAGGTACATGACAAATTTCGTGGGCTTGAAGGTTCGTTTAGAGAGTCTATGAAAGCGGTAGATTTACTCAATAGTTATGGCAAGACCAAGGTAGGTATACGTTTTACCATTACCAAAGATACCTATGATGACTTGCAGTTTATCTTTGAACTTGCAGAGAAGCATCATATCCCTAAAATTTATATCTCTCACCTTGTCTATAGTGGTAGAGGGCTAGAAAATTTAGAGATGGATTTGAGTAAAGCGCAGCGTATTACGGCTGTCAACTACATCTTAGATAAAGCCTTTGAATACCATGAGAGTGGACGAGACATAGAGATAGTCACGGGTAATATGGAGATGGATGCGATACTGTTTTATGACAGGTTTGTTGTAAAATACCCTGAACATGCAGAGGAGATGAAAAAGCGGCTGATAGATTGGGGTGGAAACTCTGCAGGCCGTAAACTGCTCAACATCGATTCGGAAGGATTTGTAAAACCTGACCCATTCTTTCCTCTGAAAATAGGTAATATTTTAAGACAGGATTTTTCAGATATTTGGACCAATGAGCCTACAGCCATGTTAGAAAAGTTAAGGGTACACCCTAGGGAATTGGGTGGTAAATGTGCAGAGTGTCAGTATATTGATATATGTAATGGTGGTTCACGTAGTCGTGCGTATGCCATACATGGTGACTTATGGGCTGAAGACCCTTCGTGTTATTTGTCTGAAGAAAAAATAAGAGGAAATTTATAATGGGATTAGTTTATCTAACAGGTGCAGGACCAGGGGATATTGAATTATTGACTGTTAAGGCACTACGTGTGGTGAAGCAAGCAGATGTGATTATCTACGATAGACTAGCCAATCCAGACATACTGGCTGAAGCCAAAGATGGTTGTGAATTCATTTATGTGGGTAAAGAAGATTCTCACCACACCTTACCCCAAGAAGAGATAAATGAAGTTATCTATCAAGCTGCACTTAAACATGAGGTAGTGGTACGTCTCAAAGGGGGAGACCCTTTGGTTTTTGGGCGTGGTGGAGAAGAGGGTATCTACCTGCGTGAGCGTAACATTAAGTTTGAGTTTATCCCTGGGATTACCTCGGCTATTGCCGTACCTGAATATGCAGGTATCCCTGTGACACATCGTGGGGTAACTGTCTCTTTTAGGGTGGTGACAGGACACGAGTCTAAAAAATCAAAGTCTCAAATACATTGGGAAAATTTTAAAACCGATGATACAATCGTGTTTCTAATGGGCTTGCACAACCTTGATAAAATCACCAAAAAACTTATGGAGATAGGCAAAGCCAAAGACCATCCTATAGCAGTCATCAGTCGTGGTACCAGACCCGATGAGAAAACAGTGATAGGCACGCTTGAAGACATTTATGAAAAAGCCAAAGATTTGCCTACACCTGCGCTTATTGTCGTGGGCGAGGTGGTTAATTTGCATAAACAGCTTTCTTGGTTTGAGCAATAAAATTGATATAGGATAATAAAAAACAGTATTTTTTTTGATAAAATAGACACCATTCCCTGAACACTAAAGGCATATAAAATGGTTGCACTTCAAGAAATACCGATGTTTTCTGCGTTAGATGAAAATTATATCAAAGACCTACATAATGCTGTGCATATGAAGCATTACAGTAAAGACAGTATTGTTTTTTACGAAGGTGATGAGAGTGAATATTTACATATACTTATGGATGGTGATGTCAAACTTTACAAGACATCTCCTAAAGGTTCACAAATCCAGATTAACCGTTTTTCTGCACCTTCTCTTGTCGCCGAGTTTGCCTGCTTTGAAAAAGAGGTGTTTCCTGCGACCTGTGAGTTTGTAACCGATGGTACTGTGGGTTTACTCCATTTTGACAAACTTTACGAGTATTTAAATCAACCAGAATTTTCACTAGAACTCATCAAGTCTTTAACAGGGAAGGTAATGACCCTTTCTGCGTTGGTGCATAAAGAAACCATACTCTCTTCTGAAGCAAAAGTGGCTGACCTTATGATAAAAAAAGTGGCTATCTTTAACCGTCTTAAAAACAATGAAATTGCCTCTATCCTCAATCTAACGCCTGAGACATTTTCACGTATATTGACGAAGTTTAAAAAAGAAGACATTATTTCTGTGGATAATCATGTGTTAAAAGTGCTTAATGCAGATGCTTTGTATAGTATCGTTGATACCAATACGATGAAAGAATGTACCAATTGTATCGCACACTTCAAGGCAGAGATAGGGTATAAGGATTAGGGAGCAAGTAGTAGGGAGCAGGGAGTAAGTATCAAGGAGTAGTTAAGGTTAGATATGAAAATCTACCTACTACCTACTACCTACTACCTACTACCTACTACCTACTACCTACTACCTACTACCTACTACCTCATTCTCCCATGCTTGAAAGGCATCATCAAAATAGACCAAGCGTTGTTTTTTAAACTCTCGTGTAGAGTAGAGCTTTCCATACTCCGTTAACCCACTCTGTTGTGCCATCTCTTCTATGAGGGTGTCACATTCCTCTTGGGTTTTGGCATGCACCATAGCAAAAAGGTTGTAAGGCCAGTTGGGGTAGCTAGGTCTAAGGTAGCAGTGGCTTACTGCTGAAAATTCTGCCATCTCTTTACCTATTTGTTCGCCTTTCTCTTTAGGGACTACCCAAACTGACATGGCATTGGCACCAAAACCTGCTTTTCTATGGTTGAGTATGGTAGCAAAACGACGCATGACACCGCTCTCTCTCAGTTCTTGGGCTAGGTTGAAAAACTCTTCGTAACTCAGATTTAATTTTTCTATAGCTTTTTTGAAAGGTTCAGAAACCACTTCAATATCTTTCTGTAATGCTTTGATAACTACGACATGACGCGCAGTGAGTATAATCTCCTTGTGGGCTAACTTTTTGAGTTTCTCTTTTTTGGCACGTTTACCAGTGGTGTCCATCTTGACAGAAATTTTAAACATTTTAAGTGTAGGGAGGATGATGGCATCTTTGGCTTTGGTACGTGTTTTGAGTATCTCTATGGTTTTTTCTAGTCCAATTTTTGAATCAGGAGAAACAGCCATCGTAAACCAAATGTTATAGTCATGGTTACGCAGATAGTTATGGCTTACCCCAGGATGGGCATTGATAATCTCAGCAGCCTCTTCTATATCTGATTCATCTACTTTAAAGGCAACAAGTGATGACTTGTAACCCAAACGCTTGGTATCAAATATAGCTGAGGTCTGCCGAATAATTTTATCGTCTTTGAGTTTTTGTACCATACTGAGTACTTTTTCTTCACTGACCCCTAGTGTAAGTGCTAGTGTTTCAAAAGGCTTTTGTGTCAAAGGAAAGCTATTTTGCATTTGGTATAGTAGTTCATTTTCTAAATCTTGATGTTCCATGTTATCTCCCCTATATCATTTGAATGATTACATTATAGGTCAACTTTATCGGCTAAAGGTTGATGCATATCAAAGCATTTATGCTACACTTTGATTATATTTAAGGTCAAGGAGCAGCTATGGCGTATTTTCCAATGTTTATGGATATGACAAACTTAAAAGTGTTAGTTGTGGGTGGTGGGGCAATTGCAACTGAAAAACTTGAAAAACTCCTTGACTTTACTAAAGAGATAACGGTCATAGCACAAAGGGTAGATAATGAAGCCAAAACACTCATAGAGGAATACGCTTTAGTATTACACCAGAAAGCCTATGAAGTGGGTGACATCAAAGGTTTTGACATTGTGATAGTGGCTACTGATACACAAGTGTTGCATAAAGAGATCTATGAAGAGAGTAGGGGTAGTAGGATTTTGGTGAACTCTGTGGACAATACAGCGTATTGTGATTTCATTTTCCCGTCGTATGTCAAAAAAGAAGATTTGACCATAGCTTTTTCTACAGGGGGTGCATCACCTGCCTTTGCCAAACAGATACGTCAACATTTTGAAAATATTATTCCCGATACAGTAGGAACGTTTTTACAAAAGATGAAAAATTTGCGTACAACTATGCCTAAAGGCAAAGAACGTATGAAGCATTTTGATACCTTGGTCACAGAATATTTTAAAACCCATTTTAAATCTTAGTATCAATTTATTTGATACTAATGTGTGTATTAAGTTGACAATTAAAACACCATAAATCTTTTTTTTATTATTTTTAGTAATCAATTGTATCAATATACCTAATAATTGATTTGTATCAATCTTTCAAAATTTCTATGATGTTATGCTAATACAGATGTGATAATAAATATGTAGGGAATTATCATAGATAAATAAGGAATGATGTTCTGTGTATGCAGATAAAAAGAGACAAAAGGAGAAGAAATGAAAAGAATTGTAATACTTTCAGTAGTAGCATCAACAATGATTATGGCGGGGGGAGATATCGCTCCAGTTGAGCCAGTAGTAGAAGCACCAGTAGCAGCAAGTGGATATACATTTTTTAACAATGTTAAGGCAAAAGGTGAGATTCGTGCTAGATATGAGTCTGTAAATACAGATAATGCAGTAGGCAATGCAAGTGCTTTGACTAATAGACTTATGTTAGGTATCTCTGCAGACCTCTTTGGTGTGGACGGACTCTCAACTTATTTGGAAGCTATTAATGTAGCTGGGAGTGGCGATTACTGGGATCTTTCAAATGGTGACATCAGTGATAAAGGTGTATACAATGTTGTTGCAGACCCTTCACAAACACGTATCACACAAGCATATGTAGATTATACTTTTGGTAAAACATTACTAAGAGCAGGTCGCCAAGGGGTAAACTTGGATAACCAACGTTTCATTGGTACAGTAAACTGGAGACAAATGCCTCAGACTTACGATGCTGCGGCAGTGATTAACAATTCTGTTGAGAATCTTAGTTTACTTGCAGCGTATGTTTGGCAAGTCAATACGATTTTTGATACTGATACAGTCAAACCAGTAGGAGACAACTTCGATACAGGTACTGTACTTTTACATGCTAGTTATAAAGTGATGGATGCATTGACATTAACAGGATATGCCTACATGATTGAAGATATCCATGATACCTATGGTATCGCTGCCACTGGTAAGTTTGGTTTAGGTGCAGGGACAGGTTTATCATACCGTGCAGAGTATGCTTCACAAACCGACCCATCATTTGAAGATTTGACAAAAAATAAAACAGTAGATGCTGACTACTACAACATTGAAGCCACGTTGAACATGAGTGGCTTCCTAGTAGGTGCCAAGTATGAAGTGTTAGGTGCAGGAAATGGTGGTAATGCTGCCTTTAGTACACCGTTAGCAACACTACACGGGCAAAATGGTTGGGCTGATATGTTTTTGGGTACACCAGATGATGGTCTTGTAGATGTGAATGGTATGATAGGATACAAGGCCAAAGGTTTTGGTGTGGCTAAAGTGATTTATCATGATTTCTCTAGTGATAGAGGAAACACAGATTATGGTACAGAAACTGATGTGCTTTATAAAAATAAAATTTCTGCAGTTAAAGGGCTTTCTGGTATGCTAAAAGCATCATTTTACAGTGCGGATGCATATAAAGTGGATACAACAAAATACTGGGTAATGTTAGACTACAAATTTTAGAGATATAGCCTAACAAGTATGGTATACTATTCTTGATAGTAATCAAGGATAGTATATGTTTGCACTTCAAGATATCCCTCTTTTTTCTAAACTCAGCCCAGAACATCTTGCTGAGATACAAGCTCAGATGCATATCCACCATTATGAAAAAGACAGTATTGTCTTTTATGAGGGTGACGAGAGTGAGTATTTGCACATATTACTTGATGGTGTGGTAAGACTTTATAAAACTTCTCCTAAAGGTACACAGGTGCATATGCATAATTTTGCAGCGCCTGAGATTATCGCACTTTTTGCTGCGTTTGAGCAGATACCATTTCCTGCTACTTGTGAGTTTTTGGGTGAGGGTACAGTGGGGATGATACCCCTTGATAAGATTTATACTTGTATGCAAAACGTGGACTTTTCTATTTCTCTTGTTTCTGCGCTTTCACGCCGGATGAAACTACTTGCAAATTTACTCCATAAAGAGACCATTTATACCACAGAAGCAAAGATAGCAGATTTGGTACTGAACAATCCATCGGTTTTTGAACGCCTTAAAAACAACGAAATTGCTTCGATTTTAAATATGACACCCGAGACACTCTCTCGTATACTTACCAAAATGAAAAAAGAACAAATTATCATCATTAAAGAACATGTGGTTACCATACTCAATGAACAAGCACTCCGTAATATAATAGAAACCAATAGTATATAACATCAATTAAATTGATGTTATCGTATAGTTTAACTTAACTATTTAATCGTCAATTTTTTCACGAATGACTCTCTTTCCAAAGCATTTTTATATAAAGTATACATAATTGATATGTATCAATACTTACCTTTCTTTATAGTGATACTCTAGATATGTAAAAGGCATAGGTTTATAATAGTGCCTTAATTCTAAAGGAGGAAAGATGTCATTAAATAGACGTGATTTTTTGAAAAATTCAGCGGCAGTGGCAGCAGCAGGTGCTGTGGGTATTACCGTACCCCAAGAAGCGCAAGCAGCAGCGAAACAGGCAGAATCTAAATGGAGATGGGATAAGGCAGCTTGTCGTTTCTGTGGTACAGGATGTGGGATTATGCTTGCAACAAAAAATGGTAGAATCGTTGCAGTAAAAGGTGACCCAGCAGCTCCAGTGAACAGAGGACTGAACTGTATTAAAGGGTACTTTAATGCGAAGATTATGTATGGGGCAGACAGACTGAAAACACCACTGCTACGTATGAATGATAAAGGTGAGTTCGATAAAAAAGGTAAGTTTAAACCAGTAAGCTGGGAACGTGCCTTTGATGAGATGGAAGTGCATATTAAGAAAGCACTTAAAGCCAGTGGTCCAGAAGGTGTGGGTGTCTTTGCTTCAGGTCAATACACGGTCATGGAAGGGTATGCTGCTCAGAAAATGATGAAAGCAGGATTCCGTTCGAATGCCATTGACCCAAATGCTAGACACTGTATGGCATCTGCGGTTGTTGGCTTTTACCAAACCTTTGGTATCGATGAGCCATCAGGGTGTTATGATGATATTGAACTGACAGATACCATCATCTCTTGGGGTTCAAATATGGCAGAGATGCACCCTATTTTATGGTCAAGGGTCACAGACCGAAAACTCTCTAACCCTGATAAAGTAAAAGTAGTGAACATTACTACCTATAGACATAGAACGTCTGATATCGCTGATATGGAAATTATCTTTACGCCGAGTACAGACTTGGCACTTTGGAACTACATTGCACGTGAAATTGTGATGAGAGATGAAAAAGAAAAAATCATCGATTGGGACTTTGTGAAGCAACATATGGTGTTTGCTACAGGACCTGCAAATATCGGTTATGGTATGAGACGTAAGGGTGAAAAATCCATTACGCCTGTGAACAAAGATGGAAGTGCGGGTAAATACTCTGCATTGGAAATGGAAACGATTAATAAAGAGATGTCCAAAGTGCTTTCTGAAAATGAAGGTAAAGCACTCGAACCATATGGTTACAAAGCTGGTGATACGATGAAGCACACAGCGGGTACCTTGAAGCACTGGGAAATCTCTTTTGAGGAATATAAAAAATCTTTAGAGCCCTATACTTTAGAGTATACCGCTAAAGTGGCGAAAGGTGATCCAAATGAGGATATCGAAGTCTTTAAGAAAAAACTTCAGACTTTAGCAGATCTCTACATAGAAAAACACAGAAAAGTGGTGAGTTTCTGGACGATGGGTATGAACCAACATACACGTGGTACTTGGGTCAATACACTTTCGTACAATGTACACTTTATGCTTAACAAACAAGCTAAACCAGGTTCTGGTGCGTTCTCCTTGACTGGACAGCCATCTGCCTGTGGTACGGCTAGAGAGGTAGGAACTTTCTGTCACAGACTTCCTGCAGATATGATGGTGAAAAACCCTAAACACAGAAAGATTACAGAAAATGGTTGGATGGTACCAGAAGGTACGATTAACCCAGTGGGTAATCAGCATATTATGAAAATTCATAGAGACATTGAAGATGGTGTGATTAAGTTTGCATGGGTGAATGTATGTAATGCCTACCAAGATTCAGCATCAGCGTCACACTGGATAAAAGCAGCACGTGAGATGGATAACTTCATCGTTACCTCTGACGGATACCCTGGTATTTCAGCAAAAGTATCTGACCTCGTACTTCCTTCGGCGATGATTTATGAAAAATGGGGTGCTTATGGTAATGCAGAACGTCGTACACAGCACTGGAGACAACAAGTCCTTCCTGTAGGTGACGCGATGTCAGACACATGGCAGTGGATAGAACTTTCTAAACGCTTTACTGTCAAAGATGTATGGGGAGAGTCCACACTCAGAAATGGTAAAAAACTGCCTAATGTCATCAAAGCTGCGAAGAAGATGGGATATGATGAAAATACAAGTATGTATGAAATTCTCTTTGCAAATAAACGTGCGAAATCATATAAACTCAAAGATGCTTTCCCTCAAAAAGGTTATGATGATACCGAATCAAGAGGAGACAGCCGTAATGTGCTAGGCTCAGATGGTAAACCTTGGAAAGGGTATGGCTTTATGATTCATGAATACCTCTTTGAAGAGTATGCATCCTTTGGTAGAGGACATGGACATGACTTGGCACCATTTGAAGTCTACCATAAAGTACGTGGGCTTAAGTGGCCAGTAGTGGATGGTAAAGAGACACAGTGGAGATTTAACGTTAAGTATGACCCTTATGCAGCCAAAGCGGCTAAAGAGACAGGGGCTACTGACTTTGCATTCTATGGAACGCTTGCCAAAGCATTGGCACAGGGTGACCTCAAGGGTATCAAAGACAAAAACAAAAAATCGCTTAAAAACAAAGCCAAAATCTATGCTAGACCATACATGGATCCACCAGAAATGCCAGATGAAAACTACGATACATGGCTCTGTACAGGGCGTGTACTTGAACACTGGCACTCAGGTACTATGACGATGAGAGTACCTGAACTCTTTAGGGCTGTACCAGAAGCACTCTGTTATATGAACCCAGCGGATGCGAAGAAAAAAGGCTTTAAACAAGGTGGGCTCATTTGGGTAGATTCACGTCGTGGAAAAGTCAAAGCCAGAGTAGAGACCCGTGGGCGTAACAGACCACCACAAGGGCTTGTCTTTGTACCATGGTTTGATGAAAAAGTCTTCATTAACAAAGTCTGTCTCGATGCGACATGTCCTATGTCAAAACAAACAGACTACAAAAAATGTGCAGTCAAACTCTATAAGGCATAAGAGCAATGGCACACTCACACAGTAGACGAAACTTTATGGCGACAACCGTACAAAGTGTAGGGCTTGCTGCATTGGGTGGAATGCTGTGGAGTGGCTATACTGACAGTGTGAAAGCATCACCATTGGTACTTAGACCACCCGGTGCATTGCCTGAGAAAGATTTTTTGACGGCATGCATTAAGTGTGGGCTTTGTGCTGAAGCCTGTGTAAACAGAGATACCAACATTGATACCCAAACAGGTGAACAGCGTGAAGGGACACTGCAAATGGCAAAAGGAGGAGACTCTGTGCTCATTGGGACACCATTTTTTGTGCCCTTGGAAGTGCCTTGTTATATGTGTGAAGACATCCCTTGTGTACCTGTTTGTCCCTCGGGTGCTTTAGATATGCCTAGCCTACTCAATGAGAAAAAAGAGCTAGACATCAACAAAGCGTCTATGGGGCTTGCTGTGGTACATAAAGAGTCTTGTATTGCCTTTTGGGGCATACAGTGTGATGCATGTTACCGTGCCTGTCCTCTTTTAGATACTGCGATTACTTTAGAGTATCAAAAGAATGACAGAACGGGCAAACATGCCTACCTTTTGCCTATCGTACATGACAATGCATGTACAGGTTGTGGTCTATGCGAACAAGCGTGTGTGACGGAAGAACCAGCGATATTTGTGTTACCCAATCAGGTAGCCAAAGGTAAAGCAGGTGACCATTATGTTAAAGGTTGGGATGAGAAAGACCAAGAGCGTGTAGCCAATGCAAAAGAGATACATACCGAAACAAAAAGAAGTGAAAAAGATGCTTCTGATTATCTCAATATGGAGGTAGAATACTAATGCATAATATCAAGTATTTACTTCTAAGAAGAGTGACACAGATAGGTATTTTATTTTTATACTTTGGGGCAAATGCCTATGGTTGGCATATTTTAGAAGGTACCTTTGGTACGTCTAAGCTTTTTGGCATCATACCTCTAGCCGACCCGTACAATACCTTGCAAGTATTGGCGACAGGGTTTGTTTTAGGTACGGATGTACTTTTGGGTGCAGCGATTATCACAGTGTTTTACTTTGTGGTAGGAGGTCGTGCATTTTGTTCTTGGGTGTGTCCTATTAACATGGTGACAGACTTGGCAAACTGGCTTAGACGTAAACTCAATCTTGATAAAGAAGAGGTGAACTATCGTTTTTTAAAACGCTCTGCGAGGTATTGGCTTATGGTAGTAGGTCTGATAGTCTCAGCATTGGTAGGTGTGGCAGCTTTTGAAGTGTTTTCGCCTATTACCATTATGCAAAGAGGGATAGTCTTTGGTTTTGGTATGGGCGGTGCTGTAGTCATAGCCATCTTCCTTTTTGACCTCTTTGGGGTCAAAAATGGATGGTGTGGACACCTGTGTCCTTTAGGCGCAGCCTACTCGGTGATAGGCAGTAAAAGCCTTATACGAGTCAAGCACACCCATGAAAACTGTA
>Ga0256840_1002233_pt1 | contig 17285 bp, 20 predicted proteins | sample 355202metaG_FD_185969 | JGI IMG/M metagenome (GOLD analysis project Ga0256840, IMG submission 185969) | Hydrothermal vent microbial communities from Mid Atlantic Ridge, Atlantic Ocean - 355-202 | ecosystem: Environmental > Aquatic > Marine > Hydrothermal vents | place: Atlantic Ocean: Mid... | reverse complement strand
TCGGCTTGGAAGTGTGCGATAATGGTGGCGGAATAGATAAGGCGATAATGAGTAAAATTTTCACCCCATACTTCTCAACAAAGTCCACCTCAAAAGGAACAGGCTTAGGGCTTTATATGTCTAAAACAATCGTAGAGGAGCATCTTAAGGGAGTTTTGAGTGTTGAAAATAGAGACGAAGGGGCTTGTTTTAAGATTGTGATTAAGAAGTAAAATCTGTAAAAACAATCATCCTATATCCAATCCCAGAGATGTTCTCTATACACCCCTCGGGTACTTTTTTACGAAGACCACGCACAAGTGATCGGATGGCATCTTGGCTCATTCCCTCGTATGGCCAGATAGAGTTTTCTATCTCTTCGTAGCGAACAACACGAGTGTGATAGTGTGCTAAGAGGTCTAAAAAGAGCCGTTCGTTTTTTGTAAGTTTAATATCATTATCTTTACATGTAATGATTTGAGTGTATGCATTGTAGTGACAATCCTCAGACAGAGCGATAGAAAATTTTGACTTATCTTCTATTAGTTTGATAGATTGCTCTAGGGCAGCTTGGAGTTTCTCCTTGGTGATGGGTTTAACAAGGTACTTAACAAGTTGTAGCTCTACCGCCTCCATAAGATAGTCGGTATCAGTATGCGCAGTAGCAATGATGATTTGTACTGAAGTGTCTTCTGCTCGGATATAGCGAGCCATATCTATACCGTTTAGATGGGGCATACTGATATCAGTGATAATGATATCTGGTTTATGCTCTTTCCAAATAGCAATAGCTTCCTTGCCATCTTTTGCCTCAAGAACTTCTTTGGCGATACGACGAAGATACTCTACTGCATTACGACGCACATCTTCTTCATCTTCAACATATAAAATTGTAAAATTTTTTAAAACTTCTTTCATATTCTTCTTCTTCTTTACATGTAAGGGTTATGGATGAGGTATTTTAACATTAGAATTTAAAAGCCAAGCTATAAGAGCTATAAAAGCTATAACACCAAAGCCGTTAATAAGAGTATATGTTGAGGCTAAATAAACAAGCCAGAGTAAAATTGCACCAAGTGGAGTAGGAACACCTCTGAAAAATTTAGCCACTTCACCAGCATCAGCGTCAATATTAAACTGAATTAGACGACGCAAGCCTGAAATTACATAATAGATAGAAACAATACCTGCAAGCACAAGCACAAGTCCCGAAGTTTGAATAAATACCGCCTGAAAAATCAAAAAGACAGGCACTAAAACAAAAGAGAGAAAGTCCGCAAAAGAGTCAAGTTGTATGCCAAATTCATTGGAGAGATTGTACTTTCGAGCAATTTTTCCGTCGATTATATCACAAGCGCCACCAATCCAAGCCAAAATAATTGCCATAGTAAAATTATTTTGAGTGATAAAATAAGTTGCTATTAAGCCTACCGAAATATTTATCATTGTGACAAGATTCGCAAGGTTAAAGTGATTTTTTGATTGCCATAAAAACTGCATTAAACTCTCTTTTTTATGTAATTATATCCATTGCACTCTTAAGTCTTATGTATAAGTTTTTTCTATAATTGATAATCAATATCATTATTAAGATACTTTTAAGTTGATAGTGATGATTTTAATCTAGTTTTAACTTGATATCAATTATCATTACGAAAATATAATATTATACTATAAATGAGTTTTATGAAAACAATAACATCATGCAAACGAGGACATTCGTTTACTATCAAAAAAATACATGCAAGTGGTCCATTAAAAGAGCGTTTAATGTCTTTAGGACTTATTAAAGGAGTTGAATTGACACTTTTAGAGTATGCACCAGCCAAAAGCACCGTTGAAGTAAAAATAGGCAGAATGCGTATTGCTCTACGCAAAGAAGAAGCAAATCTTATAGAGGTATATTGTGAAGAAGATTAAAATTGCCCTTGTTGGTCAGCCCAATGTTGGCAAAAGTATGCTTATTAACTCTATCAGCAATGCCCGTTTACATGTAGGTAATTTTACAGGTGTTACGGTGGAGAAGTCAGAGGTTCATTTTGCGTTTAAAGGCTATGATTTTACTATCATAGACCTTCCTGGGACCTATGCCTTTAATGATTACACTATAGAAGAGCGTGTAACCCATGAATTTTTAAGCAATGAATCGTATGATATTATGCTTAATGTTGTAGATTCAACAAACTTAGAGAAAAATCTTCAACTCACTGCTGAGCTTATGAGTATGAGTCGTAAGATGGTTATCGCTTTAAATATGAACGATGAGGCAAAAAAAGAGGGGATTTCTATAGATGCGGAGTATATGTCACAACTTTTAGGAGTGAGTGCTATAAAAGTCTCTGCAGTAGAGCAGACTGGACTTGGTAAGTTACTGAAAAAGATTTTAGAAGTCCATGAAAATGATTTTAAAGAGCCAAAGCTTGTTTTTTCTGAAGCGGTGGAGGAGGAGATAGAGAAAATTAGTAACTATCTTGATGCACATCATTTTAGTGCAAGTATCTCAAATAGAAATATTGCAATTAATCTTTTGAGAAATGAGAAGAAAACATACAGAACCTTACATGATAATCCTCTCTGGACAGAGCTACAACCTATGCTTATCGAAGGCTCGCAACATATCGAAATGCACCACGATACCAATGATTTAAAAGAGGTTTTTGTAGAAGAGTTTTATGCCTTTAATCGGGGTATTATTTCTGAGGCTGTAAAGGTTAGAGGTCAAGAGATCTCTTTTCGCAGTATTACGGAAAAGATTGACTCGTATCTGATTCACCCTATTGCTGGTATTCCAATATTTCTCTTTTTTATGTGGGGGCTTTTTCAGCTCACTTTTGAACTTGGAAATATTCCTATGGAGTGGATTGATGCCTTTTTTGGTTGGCTAGGTGATGTGATAGGTGCGACAATTCCAAACGAAGATGTCCGTTCGCTTATTGTAGATGGGATTATCTCTGGAGTAGGGGCGGTTGTGCTCTTTGTGCCAAACATTATCATTCTTTTTATCGGGATAGCTCTACTTGAATCAACGGGTTATATGGCGCGGGTTGCCTTTTTGTTGGATGGATTTTTTCACAAATTTGGACTACACGGACAGTCGTTTATTCCTCTTGTAACGGGATTTGGTTGCTCTATTCCTGCGTATATGTCAGCGCGTATCTTAAAAAACGACCGTGACCGTCTTTTGACGCTTTTTATTATCGGTTTTATGAGTTGTGGAGCAAGATTGCCTGTGTATGTTCTCTTTGTTGGAGCATTTTTCTCACCAGAACTTGCTGGAAATATTCTCTTTAGCATCTATTTAGGTGGAGCAATGATTGGACTGATTGCTGCAAAAGTTTTAAAACTCACCGCTTTTAAGGGTCCTGACGAGCCTTTTGTTATGGAGATGCCAAAATACCGTCTGCCTTCACTCAAACTAATCTGGCACACAGTGGCAACAAAAACATGGATGTATCTGAAAAAAGCAGGAACATTTATTGCGGCTGCTTCCATGCTTGTGTGGTTTATGAGTAATTATCCAAAAAATGAGCTCCTTACCCATCAGTACGCTATTAAAATCGAGCAGAGTATAAATAAAGAGAGCAGAAGTGCTTTAGAAAATGAACTCTCGGCAAAACTTTTAGAAAATAGTTATCTTGGACATATTGGAAAATTTATAGAGCCGGTATTTACACCTCTCGGATTTGATTGGAAGATGGCAATAGCTATCCAGACGGGATTAGCAGCCAAAGAGGTTGTGGTTTCTACCCTCGGGGTCTTATACTCTTTAGGTTCTGATGTAGATGAGACAAGTAGCTCTTTAGCCAATGCCATCTCAAAAGAGATACCTTTTCCTTCAGCGCTTGCTTTTATCGTAGTCATTATGCTCTATCTTCCGTGTTTAGCAGCTTCGGTGGTTTTCACCCGTGAGGCAGGAGGGATAAAATATTTTATATATCTCTTTATCTTCACAACTATAGTGGCGTATGCTTTGGCTTTTGTTGCTTACAATATAGCAAGTGCTTTAGTAACTTAGGCTTACATGTAAGCAGTCATTAACCCTTATACGCTAAAATATTGGCATGAAAAATATATTAATGATAGAAGATGATCTCGAATTAGCAGAGATTCTCACAGAATTTTTAGAACAGTTTGAATTTAAAGTCCGAACAGAGGATGATCCTTTTAATGCACTCAGTGTCTTGCAGTTAGAATCTTTTGATCTTGTTATCTTAGACTTAACACTTCCAGGAATGGATGGATTAGAGGTTTGTGAAGCGATTCGCCAGCGTCAAAATATCCCCATTATCATCTCTTCTGCGAGATCTGATGTGTATGACAAAGTAAAAGCCTTGGAGCTTGGAGCGGATGATTATCTACCAAAACCTTATGATCCTCGTGAATTAGAAGCCCGCATCAACTCAGTATTAAGACGCTCGAAAAATAGCAGTACTTTAGCAGAAGAGATAGCAGAGCCGAGTGATTTTAAGCTTGATGAGTCTGCCATGATTATAAGCTATAAAAACCATGAGTTAGACCTAACAAACGCAGAGTATGGCATACTTGGATTTATGGTAAAAAAACAAGGAACAGTTGTTTCTCGTGAAGATCTTATTCATAATGTGAGTGCTATAAATGAAGACTCATCAAATAAAAGTATTGATGTTATGGTAGGACGCATACGAAATAAACTAGGAGACAAATCCCTTATAGAATCTATTCGTGGTATAGGATATAAACTATTAAAATAATTCGCTCTAACGCTGTTTTATTGACGGTTTTGTTTGCTTTTTTTGTCACCTTTGCAAGTGTGAGCTATACTTTTTGGCAAATGCATCAAGTTAATTTTGCCAATCACACTAGTGCTCTTTTTATGAAAAATCCTATCATTACACAAATTTATAGTTTACATGTACAGCATCATACTTCTCAAGCTATTTTTGAAGCCAACCTAGCGGTTTATAAACTCTCCGTTGTGCGTGATGAAAAAAATAAAACTGATATTTTAAAGAACTCAAAAGTTCTCAAAAGAGAAGGATTTCAAGCGATAAATGAGGCGCTCTTTTTTGATCGCCTACATGTGTATCAACAAAAAATAGTCAAAGATATGCGCTCTACAATGTTGAGCTATAAGGGCGAAATCTACTTTTATTTAGAATCTTCAAAGCTACAAATTTTAATTAAAGACAAATCTTTAAAGCCGTACAATAGTGTCAATCTTATAACAGCATACATCACTATCCTTTCTATTGTTTCTCTGCTCTTTATTTTGATTTTACAACGCTTACGACCACTTCGTAAACTCCGCCGTAAGATTGCTGCTTTTGGTACAGGGGAAATGGATGTCTGTTTTGCGCTTAATGGGCTAGATGAGATTGCGATGATCGGCAATGAATTGGAGCATACTCAAGAGAAAATCCATGCGCTTATAGAATCACGAACACTTTTTTTACGCAATATTATGCATGAGTTAAAAACTCCTATTGCCAAAGGACGTATCGCTTCTACGATGATTAAAGAAGAGAAGCATCAGCGTAGATTGGAGACTATCTTTTTGCGTCTTGAAGAGCTTATTACGGAGTTTGCCCTTATTGAAGAAGTTACAGCTGGATTTGGACATATAGAGAAAAAAGAGTATAGGCTTATTGACCTTATTGATGGCGCGATTGATATGGCTATGGTGGACTATGATGCGGTGTGGGTAGAGATAGATGCCTCTTATAAAATAAAAGTAGATTATCGTATTTTTGTGACGGCCATTAAAAATATGATTGATAATGCCATGAAATATTCACCAAATAAGCAGGTAAAGATTTCTGTAAAGCATCATGAAATTATTTTTGAAAATGCAGGTGAAAAATTAAACAAACCTCTTGCGTATTATGTGGAACCTTTTACAAAAGAGAAACCTTCAAAAGATAGTTTTGGTTTAGGACTTTATCTTGTTGAGGCTATCTTAGAAGCGCATGATATGGTTTTAGGCTATGAATATGAAGATGGAATCAATAAATTTATTTTTGTTCCTACGCAAAAACTCTTAATTCGTTAAACCATGCTACAATTATAAAAAAGATTATATATGAAGCAGATTTTAATTACCAATGATGATGGTTATGAGTCGGAAGCACTTCGTGCTTTAGTAGAAGCACTTGATGGTTTGGCACACATTACTGTTGTTGCTCCTTCGAGTGAAAAGTCAGCCTGTGGGCACTCTTTGACCTTACAGCACCCCTTGCGTTTCGTGAGTGTTGATGATGATTTCTATAAGCTTGATGATGGAACCCCTAGCGATTGTGTTTATCTCTCGCTACACTCTATTTTTCAAGACAAAAAACCAGATTTAGTTATTAGCGGTATCAACAAAGGCTCAAATATGGGCGAAGATATCACCTATTCAGGAACCGCTGCGGGAGCAATGGAGGCGGTGATACATAATGTTCCTGCTATCGCTATCTCTCAAGTGATGGATTTTACCAAGCCCTTGGGGTCATTGAAATTGGCTCAAAAAACGATTAGAGATTTAGTGATAAAAATCTTTGCAGGTGAGTTTCCTCTCCCAAAACGGCAATTTTTAAATGTTAATATTCCTCCAAACCTAGAAGAAGCACCCTTACATGTAACCTACGCAGGATATCGTTCTTATGGAAACGATGCCCATCTTCATCGTAACCCTAGGGGCATGGAATATTATTGGCTAGGCTTACATCCTCTCGAGTATAAAGTACGCCAAGGGCGCGAAGGGCTATGTGATTTTGAAGCGATAGAGCAGGGCATGGTCTCTATTACGCCGATATTATTGGATTTAAGTGCTTATGAATCTATGAAAAAACTCAAAGAGTGGCTGTGAAATATGCCCGTTGTGAAATGCTTTTTGGAAAAGAGGATTTTAAAAAACTTCAAAACTCTAAAATTTTACTCCTAGGTGTTGGTGGGGTAGGAAGCTTTGCTCTTGATTGTCTCTATAGAACAGGGATAACAGATATAACTATAGTAGATTTTGACACCTATGATGAGAGTAATCAAAATCGTCAGATGTGGGCTGAATTACATGTAAATGAAGTGAAAGTTCATGCTCTAAAAGAGCATTATCCACTGCTTACATGTATAGAAAAAAAAGTAGATAAAGAGTGGATAGAGAGCTTTGATTTTGAGCCTTATGATGTGATTTTAGATGCAATAGATGATATTCATGCTAAACTCGCTTTGGCGCAAAAATGTTATAAAAAACTCATTTGTGCCACAGGTTCTGCCAAAAAGATAGATGCTACTCAAGTGAGGGTTGCTTCTATTTGGAAAACGCAAGGAGACCCTTTCGCCTCAAAAATTCGCCGTGAACTCAAACGTAGAAAATTTGATAGAAATTATCGCTGTATTTTCAGTGCAGAGACAGCACTCACAAAAGAGAAGGGCAGTTTTATGGGCGTTACTGCTGCTTTTGGACTTGCAATGTGTTCAGAGAGTGTAAAAAAGATTTTAAAAGGCTAAGTGATGGGCATTGGGGTCGGGGCATTGGGGTCGGGGCATTGGGGTCGGGTTATAACTATAACTATATAATACAGTTGGGACACACATGTTCTTGTGCTACAACAAGACTAATACTATAAAATACCTTTTTAAGGTGTGAATACCCCCCCTCTTTTATACTTAGAGTATCTTACAGTGTGTAAGGTCAGTTAATAATGCTATAATTCAAATAAATATTAGCGGAGACTTACAGTGCGTGATAATGAACCAATGACAAAATTCGGATATGAACGGATATCTGAAGAGTTAAATCATTTAAAAACAGTAGAGAGACAAGAGATAGCCAAAGAGATTGAACGGGCTGCAGATCTGGGCGATTTAAAAGAGAATGCTGAATACCATGCAGCAAAAGAGAAACAATTTCACACAGATAATCGTATAGATGAGCTTAGTGCTCTTATTGGTAAGGCCCAGATAGTCGATCCTTCTGTATTAGAACATGCTCGTGTTAGTTTTGGATCGACTGTTGTTTTGTGCGATCTAGATAGTGATGAAGAGGTGACTTATACTATCGTTGGAGGTTTTGAAAGCAATCCAAGTGCAGGTCTTATCTCTTTTAATTCTCCTCTTGCGAAACAACTTCTTGGAAAAGAAGAGGGTGATGAGTTTAAAGCAAAACTTCCTGGTGGCACAAAAGAGTATGAGATTTTAGAAGTGAAATATCAGGAGATTGTCTTTGAAACCCATCTCTAAAATAAATGTAGGTCTTATTGGGGCGAGCGGATATACAGGCATAGAACTGCTGAAGATTTTGATACAGCATCCTATTTTTGAAGTCGCTTATGTGGCTACAAGTGAGGGTGGTATTGAGCTTGATGCTCTACATCCATCTTTAAAAGATATCTTTACATGTAAGGTGCAAAAAGCAGACGCTAGTCAGATAAAAGAGCGTTGTGAATTAGTTTTTTTAGCGCTCCCTCATCAAACAGCTATGGGTTTTGCCAAAGGCTTGCTTGATAGTGGTGTGAAAGTTGTTGATCTCTCTGCTGATTATCGTCTTGAGCTTGAGGTTTATGAAAAACATTACTGCCCACATGAGGATATAAAGCACTTAAATGAGGCTGTCTATGGTCTGCCTGAACTAAATCGTGAAGTTATTAAAAAAAGTTCTTTAGTAGCAAACCCTGGATGCTATCCTACGGCTTCACTTTTGGGTTTGCTACCATTTGTAGAGCATATTGATGAAAATTTTCCTATTTTTATTGATGCCAAAAGTGGCGTAAGCGGGGCAGGAAAAAAATGCTCACCAAGTACACATTTTGTGGGTATTAATGAAAATATTTTTGCATACAAAGTTTTTAGCCACCGTCATGAACCAGAGATTGCCGAAAAACTTCGCCTTAAAAGTGGAAAAGAATTTGATATAAATTTTGTACCACATCTTATCCCAGCAACACGAGGTGAATTGATTGATTCATATATGCTGCTCAATGAAGAGATAGATCCTATCGCAGTTTTAAAGGAGTATTACAAAGATGAAGCTTTTGTGCGTATTTTTGAAAATCCTGTAGATATTAAAACCTGCAGTGGAACAAATTTTTGTGATATTTATGCCAAAAGAAGAGGGAATAAGCTTTATGTAAATAGCAGTGTTGATAATATCTTGCGTGGCTCTTCTTCTCAAGCAGTTGCCAATGCAAATCTAATGTGCGGTTTGGATGAAGAACTCGCACTGCCATTTATCGCGTATGTCCCCTAAGCTTTTTGAATTACAATCAGGCGCTCTTTTTGTCTCTGACGCACATTACAGTGCTCAGCGCCCAAAACTTTTAGAGCTTCTAAAAAAAATACTCTCAGGTGAAATTTTAGCTACACAAGTTATTTTAATGGGTGATATATGTGACCTTTTATTTGGTGGGATTTCTTTAACATATAAACGAAACAGAGATTTAATTGAACTTATCAATGCTATTTCAAAAAAGATGCAAGTTCTCTATCTTGAGGGTAATCACGACTTTCTTCTAAAACGATATTTTCCAAATATCCAAATAGTTCCTTTGCAAAAACAACCCTTACATGTAAGATATAAAAATAGTGATATCTTGCTCGCTCATGGTGATTTTGGCTCTGAATTAAAGTATCGTATATATACATCAATGATACGTTCGCGTCTGCTTTTATCTTTTTTAGGGTTTGTTGATTTGGTGAGTTTTCATAGTATTATCCATTGGCTTGATGGCTATTTAACTCAAAAAGATGATTGTAAGGAGATAGTAGATTTTGAGGCTTTAATAAAAAGACGTTTAGATGAAAATAAATTACTAAAATATGATGCTCTTATAGAGGGACATTTTCATCAAAATCGCTCATTTTCTTTCGGAAATTTTCATTATACCAATTTAGGTGCTTTTGCTTGCAATGAAAGATTTTTTGTAGTAAAATCAGGGCATGAAGCCTTGGTGCTTGAGGAGTTGTTTTTATGACAAAAGATAATATGTTAAAAGTCGGTAGCAACGAGATGGAGTTGGTTGACTTTCGTATTTTTCGTCAGATGGGTGATGAAATTTACGAAGGTATATATGGTGTGAATGTCTCAAAGGTGCGTGAAATCATCAGAATGCCAAAACTCACCGAGCTTCCCGGTGTTCCTAAGTTTATCGAAGGGATTTTTGATTTGCGTGGTATTGTTATTCCTGTGATCAATCTTGCGAATTGGATGAGTGTGATTACTCCAGAATCTATCAAAGAGAAAGATACTCGTGTTATTATTACGGAGTTTAATAATATTTTAATCGGTTTTGTCGTTCATGATGCGAAGCGAATTAGACGCATAAATTGGAAAGATATTGAACCAGCCTCTTTTGCAGCGGGTACAGGAGTTATGGATGGAAGCAAGATTACGGGTGTTACTCGTATTGAAGATGATTCTGTTTTGTTGATTATCGACCTTGAAGCTGTTGTGCAAGAGCTTGGTCTTTATACACCTGATCATGGCAATTTTCCTAAAGAAGAGTATAACTTTAATGGTCTTGTTTTACTTCTTGACGATAGTCTTACAGCAAGAAAAATCGTAAAAGAAGCTTTAGAAAAAATGGGCTTTCAAGTTGTTGAAGCACAAGATGGTCAAGATGGATTAGTGCGACTAGAAGAGTTGTATGAGATGTATGGAACAGATATTGGAAAAAAATTAAAACTTATAGTTTCGGATGTAGAGATGCCTCTCATGGATGGTTTTCATTTTGCTGCGAAGGTAAAAGATGATGAGCGTTTTAATAAAATCCCTATTGTTTTTAACTCCTCTATTAGTGATCACTTTAGTGAGATGCGAGGGAAAGATGCAGGTGGAGAAGCGTATCTGGTAAAATTTGACGCCAGTACATTTTATGATGAAGTAGCGCGAGTAGTTCGTGCTCATGTGCACTAAGGAGGCTTAGATATGGATGAATTTGATGAAATACTCCAGGACTTTTTAATAGAGTCTTTTGAATTAATTGAACAATTAGATCAAGATTTGGTTGAGCTAGAAACAAGACCAGAGGATTTGGAGCTCCTCAATCGCATTTTTCGTGTTGCTCATACCGTTAAGGGTGCAAGTTCTTTTTTAAATTTTGATGTTTTAACTCACTTAACGCACCATATGGAAAATATTTTAAATATGGCGCGTCATGGTGACTTGCTTATTGATGCTGGTATTATGGATGTTATTTTAGAGTCTATTGACCTAATGAAAGCAATCTTGGAAAATATCCGTGATAATGGTAATGATCAAGGTACTGATGTTGCAGCATGTGTTGTACGCTTAGATAAGTTAGCTGGTGGAGATGGTGAGGTTGAGCATCCTGATGTGGTTGTTGAAGAAGCTTCTGTTTCTCCAATAGAAGTTCCTGCGGCTGAAGAAGAGGAAGAACCTGATTATTCTAATATGAGCGATGAAGATGTAGAAGCTGAGATAAATCGCCTTCTTGCAGAACGTCAAGCTCAAGATAAGGCAAAGCGTGAAGCGAAGATAGCTGCTGGTGAGGAAGTCCCTGAAGCTCCAGAGATAGTGGATGAAGCTCCTAAAGAAGAGCCGAAGCCTAAATCAAAACCTGTTGTTGCTTCAGCCCCAGTTGCCAAGGAAGCACCTAAAAAAGAGACAGCATCAAAAGCTCAAACAGAAAAGCGTTCATCAACAACAGTTGAGCAGACTATTCGTGTTGATGTGAAGCGACTTGACCACCTTATGAATCTTATTGGAGAGTTAGTTTTAGGCAAGAATCGTCTTATTAAGATTAACGATGATGTAGAAGAGCGTTATGAGGGCGAAGAGTTTCTTGAAGAGTTAAATCAAGTAGTTTCCATAGTCTCTTTAGTCACAACTGATCTTCAGATAGCAGTCATGAAAACGCGTATGCTACCAATTGGAAAAGTTTTCAATAAATTTCCTCGTATGATTCGTGATCTCTCCCGTGAGCTCAATAAAAAGATAGAGCTTGAAATTTCAGGTGAAGATACAGAACTTGACAAATCAATAGTCGAAGAGATTGGTGATCCGCTTGTGCATATTATCCGTAACTCATGTGATCATGGTATCGAAACCCCTGAAGCTCGTATTGCGGCAGGTAAACCAGAAACGGGAACAATACAGCTTAAAGCCTACAATGAAGGAAACCATATTGTTATCCAAATTACCGATGATGGTAAAGGGCTTGATACTGATATCTTAAAGGCAAAGTCTGTTGAGAAGGGTGTTATCTCTGAAAAAGAGGCAGATTCTATGAATGATAAAGAAGCCTTTGCTCTTATTTTTCGCCCTGGACTCTCTCTTGCAAAAGAGGTGACAAATGTTTCGGGTCGTGGTGTGGGAATGGATGTTGTTAAGACCAATATCGAAAAACTCAACGGTATTATAGATATCGAATCAGAAGTGGGTGTTGGAACAACTATAAAATTAAAAATTCCATTAACCTTAGCTATTATTCAAGCCTTGCTTGTAGGTGTTCAAGAAGAGTACTACGCTATTCCTCTTGCTTCGGTTCTTGAAACGGTGCGTATCACTAAAGATGAGATATACACAGTGGAGAACCGCTCAGTTATGAGGCTTCGTGAAGAGGTGCTCTCTTTAGTTCATATCGGAGATATCTTTGAAGTTGAGCGTGTTTTTGATAGTTCAGAGCATACTTATGTTGTTGTTTTAGGGTTAGCTGAAAGCAAAATAGGTCTCATTCTTGATTCTCTTGTTGGTCAAGAAGAGATAGTTATTAAATCTTTGGGGGAATATCTTAAAGGTATAGAAGGTATTGCGGGAGCTACAATACGTGGTGATGGTGGGGTGACTTTAATTGTTGATGTTGCTGCTCTGATGCAGATGGCAAAATCAGTAAAATCAACAATAAATTCATCTTCAGGAGGCGCAAAAAGTGTTATTAAAGAGAAAACACAGCCTAGTGATTATTGTGTAATGGTTGTGGATGATTCTAAAACAGATCGCACCATCATGAGAACCTCTCTTGCTCCAATGGGTATCACTCTTGTTGAAGCAACAGATGGAGTAGAAGCGCTCAATATCTTAAAATCAGGTGATCATCAGTTTGATGCAATGCTTATTGATATTGAGATGCCTCGTATGGATGGCTATACTCTAGCGGCTGAAATTAAAAAATACAATAAGTATAAAAATATGCCACTTATCGCAGTTACTTCGCGAACAGGAAAATCTGATAGAATGCGCGGAGTTGAAGTTGGTATGGTTGAGTACATTACGAAACCGTATTCGCCTGATTATCTAATGAATGTAGTAAAACGTAACATAAAATTCACCATGGAGCTTCATAATGAGTAATAAACTGCAAAGTATAATAAATAAGCAACAAGAACAACAAAATCCTGATTTAACAAATATAGATGATGTTGTTCAATTGGTTGGTTTTGTGGTTGGAGATGAAGAGTATAGTGTACCTATATTAACAATTCAAGAGATTATCAAGCCTATAGAGTGGACGAGAGTGCCACAAACTCCTCCTTATGTTTTAGGTGTATTTAATCTTCGTGGATCTGTTATTCCCTTGATAGATTTACGTCTGAAATTTGGATTAGGGGCTGTTAAACATACTGACGATACGCGTTTCATAGTGATTCGTCATGAAGATGAGGTAGCTGGATTTGTGATTGATCGTCTTACAGAAGCACTGCGGCTGAAAAAAACAGATATTGGTCCTGCTCCCGATACTGCGCTTGAAGGTGAGAGTATGATTGAGGGTGTTGGAAAACAAAATGATCGTATTTTAACGATTCTTAAAGTAAAAAAACTACTAGAGAGAGATTTTTAACTCTCTCTAGTTATACTTCTACTATGAATGACATAATCTACAATAATCGACGAAAACAATTTTTAAATCTTATGAGTGATGGAGTGGCTGTTTTAAGCGCTGCATCATTTATGAGGCGTTCCAATGATACAGAGTTTCCTTACCGACAAGAGAGTAATTTTTATTATCTCAGTGGTATTAATGAGGATAACTGCATTATTCTTTTTAAAAAATCTGCCCAAGTGCAAAAAACCTATCTTTTTCTTAAAGAAGTAAGCTCAAAAGAATCTTTATGGATTGGGAAACGCATGGGAATTAAAGGTGCCTCTAGCACATATAGTTTTGACGCAGTATTTGCACTAGAGAGTTTTGAAGAAAAAAGCAAAGAGTTTTTAAAAGATGCGCCTATGATTTATTTCGATATTTTTCAAGAGACTCTTTTAAATAAAAAATTGAAGCTTACATGCAAGGAGTTATTGCACCATCGCGGCGTTTTAAAATCCCCAAGAAGCTTTGCTGATGTGTATGAAATAACTCAAAAAATGCGACTTATAAAGTCCAAAGAAGAGATAGTCCTTATCCGTAAAGCCATCTCTATCACCAAAAAAGCCCATCATAAAGCGATGAGGTTAGCGCATCCATACATCAGTGAGCAAAAAATTTCGGCTAAAATCGAGTATATTTTTGCCTCCAATAAAGCACAGCATAATGCCTATGAAAATATAGTAGCAGGTGGTAATCGTGCCAATATCTTGCACTATATAGACAATAACAAAACCCTAAAAGAGGGGCAATTGGTCCTTATAGATGCGGGATGTGAATATAAAATGTATGCAAGTGACATCACTCGCACATTCGCTGTTTCAGGTAAGTTTACAAAGGCGCAAAAAGAGCTCTACGAGATGGTTTTACATGTACAACTTGAAATTATCAAGATGATTCAACCTGGAATTACTAAAAAAATTCTTCAAGATGCTTCTGAAGAGTTGCTTACACAAGGGATGATTAAGCTCGGTATTTTAAAAGGGAAGTTGAAAAAGCTTATAAAAAAGAAAAAGCACAAAAAATACTATCTGCACGGTATCGGTCACTGGATGGGAATAGATGTTCATGACCCTTGTCCTTATGTAGATGAAAAAGGTGAGCAGATAGCTTTTCAAGCTGGTATGGTTTTAACGATAGAGCCAGGAATTTACATAGATAAAAAAGATAAAAAAGTACCTCAAAAATATAGAGGCATAGGTATCAGAATAGAAGATAATATCTTAGTAACGCAAAATGGGTGTGAAAATCTCTCTAAAGATATAGCAAAAACAGTTCAAGAGATAGAAAAAATGTGTTACTCGTAAGAGTAACTCCATCCCGTGTGCCCGTCATTTTTTACTTCATCAAAGCCTTTGGCGTTCCCGATAAAATCAATAAGATGTAAGTTAATGTGTGGAATCTCTTTTTGAGAATCTGCTTTGAAAAGATGCATAGGCATAAGCGTTTCTTCATCAGTTTGAGCAAAACCTACCTTGGCTATTTGGCTTATGATGGCATCTTTTGAGGTGATTTCATACTGTTCACAAAACTGATCTAAAACTGCATCTTTAACTTCATGCGGAAGCTCTTCTTGGGTATTTAAAAAGATAGTAAAATGGATAGGGAACTTAGAGAGAGCATCAGGATTTGGCGTTGCCATAATAATATACTCTACATTCTTTAAGTGTTCGATAATCTCATTTTCTTGAAGATACTTATGTGCTCGAATTGCTTTCTTTTTTGCCATCATTGCTCCTTATTTAATTAGTTTTTTAATGAGGTCGCTAATACCTACATGTAAATTATATTGAGTGATAGGAAAATCAACCATCTCGTTTTCTAAATCAATCATATTGCTACTAAGATATGCCCCTAAGTTTTCAAGATCTATCTCTTGATAACTCTTACATGTAAGCATATCATACTTGGTGTTTTTGAGTACAGAGGTGGTATTACTTTTTTGAAGAGTAAAGGCAAGCGAGCGTAAAGAAAAGAGATCGCACCAACATAAAAACAGTTCAGTGCTTAACTCTTTTTGTGGCTCTCCTTCTGGGTCAAAGAGTAAGTTTTGTTCACGAAGAGGGATTAAAACAGAGAGGATAGCTCGGCTAAAAGGGATGACTTTCTCTGACCAAAAAGGTGACTCATCGCTATTGTCAAGTGTAATTTTAATGACTGATAGTATCTCCTCTGAAGAAGCAGATTGAAAAAGTTGATTCATAGTTCGTATCATTAAAGACTCTTTTTCTGAAATAGTACCCATAAAAGCTAATGTTTTCGTTAAATTTTTTCTCTATAGCCTAAGCATAATAAATGTCATATTGCGATCAGGCACTTAACTTTTTTATTATCTGATAAAAACGATAGCTATAGCACGAGCCCTCTGTCTCTTGCATGCAAGTTTGTATTTTTGAGATAGTTATAACCCGACCCCTTCGACGCGTACTTGTTATCTCCTAGACACTTAATCTGATTTTATCAGTTGTAAACTGGTGTATAAGCATTTGTATTAAATTTTGATAGGGAATAGAATTTTCTAGTGATTTTCTCTTAAGTTCATATAAATCATTCTCTGAAATTCTTATAGAAATTGCTTTTTTCTTTTGATGTTTGATAATTGATTGTAGTTCTTGAGCGCGTTTAGTGGTATTACCTTTACTTTCCCATTCTCCACTCTCAACACTATTCAATATATCAAGCTCAAATTCATCTAAATTAGCCATTATTAGCTCCTTTTAAGTATTTTTTATTCATTTTTCTTGATGGAATAATTGTTTTTAAAAATATTTCATCTTCAGTTTCAACATAAGGCACTAAATACACATAGTCCTTAATTTTTATGAAAATAATAAATATCTCTTGGTTTGGATATTTCTCTTTATTTGGGTGAGAAATATCATCAAGTAAGTCGCCATTCTCAAGTGATAAAATTACATCTTCAAAACCAATACCTCTCTCTTTTTTTAAAAGTGTATTTTTTTCATAATTATACATTAGGCTTTTATTTTTAAACATTTATGCTCCAAAATGTATATACTATGTATTTTACAATTATTTTTAGTATTTTACAATTATTTTTAGTATTTTACAAGTTTTTTATTTTTTGTAAATTTCTTGTGGAGAAAATAGTGGCAGTCGTGAGCGATAATTTTCCGCTAGGAAAATTGTTGGTCTCATCGTTTTTGCTATGTCTTTATGTTTTCTACTCTTAAAAAGTGGACATTCAATCACAGGGGTGTATCCAGAAGCAGTTTTCTAAAAGTTTGTACTTTTTTGTTGCTTCCCCGTATGGATATTTGGTGTCTTGCTTTAGAGGGACACAGCATTAATTTTTTTCAAAAATCAACGCAATGTCCCAGCTGTTTTGTGGGTTTGAATTTTATTAGTAGTTATAGTTATAACCCGACCCCTAATATTCTAATATTCAAGCTTGTTCATCAGTCGCAAGAAGATCCTTATCAGCTTTACGAAGAAGTTCTTGCGATTGTGCTATAAGCTCTATGGCTTTTTGATTGTTTGCAGTCATTTTATCTCACTTTAATAATTATGATA
>Ga0256840_1002232_pt1 | contig 17290 bp, 17 predicted proteins | sample 355202metaG_FD_185969 | JGI IMG/M metagenome (GOLD analysis project Ga0256840, IMG submission 185969) | Hydrothermal vent microbial communities from Mid Atlantic Ridge, Atlantic Ocean - 355-202 | ecosystem: Environmental > Aquatic > Marine > Hydrothermal vents | place: Atlantic Ocean: Mid... | reverse complement strand
TCTTTTAAATCACCTAATTCACGTGCCACATCAATCACTTTAGCAATCTCTGCACGTTCTACGGTTTTTAGCTGTTCTAACTCTTTTGAAAGTTTATCAAATGTCACTTTTAACATTGGTTCTTTTTGCACTTTATTTCCCTTATATCATATGGTTTTAATTGGGCTTATTATACCATATATCATGAAAAAATATTAGCAGATAAGCTAATCACTTCCATATTTTATATTAACCCTATTACCTCAAGTTCTTTTTAGGGTTATACAAATCCCAATAGGTATCAATTGCTTCATTAAGCTCTTTATCACTTAAGATACTAGGACTCTTAACTGAAAAGTTTCTAATAAAAGCACTACCAATTAAAGATTTTTTTTCTGTAGGATTTTGCAAATACTCTTTAAGCGAAACTTTAAAAATAAGTTCCACACTATACGTTTTTAAATAGAGCATAAACATTTTCTCTAAGCTTGCGGGTTGATACTTATGACAGCTTACACAAACATCTTGATAGACAGTAGATTTTGCATATATGCCCAATGTTAAAAATATTATGCCAATAATTTTAGACATTTTTCACTCCTTGCATTTGACTATCAACATCATACAAAGCTTAGATAAAAATTTAACTTATAAGGACGCAGTAAAGTAATTGTCACGAATTACACGACGACCCCATAGAAAACGTTTTTTATAAAATTGTTTTTCATTAAAATTGAAAATAACTACCTTCTTAGCACCTGAACTGGCATGAATAAAGTTGCCATTGCCCAAATAGATACCCACATGAGAAACCTTTCCTGAACGTCTTTTTTTGGTATCAAAAAAGACCATATCTCCTTTTTTTAGATTATTATAAGATATGTACTGTCCTACACGTGCTTGATCACGTGAAACTCTTGGAATATTAATCCCAGCATCACGATAAACTTTTTGTGTAAATCCTGAACAATCATAAGTATAAGGTCCAGTAGCACCCCAAACATATTTTATGCCCAATAAACTTTTAGCCTCATTTTCAATTTTTACAGCTATGGGTAAAGTATCCTTTACAGTATAAGAATCAATAAAAGTATTACTATTAGTAAAATCTGAAACGATTGGTTCTGAATCAAGCCATTGCTTTTCAATCATTGGATAAGTCTTAGCCATTGGTAGTAACTCTATTGGCTTAGGTAATTGAGCCAATACTAAAGGAGATGCCTTTTTAGAATGTTTATTATTTATACCCAAAATTTGCAATGCTGTTAGCTTCTTTGCTTGCTTCTCTGGTTTAACAGAATGTGTCGAACAAGCTGTCATTAATGCGAGTGAACTTAAAAGTATTAACTTTGTAGTAATTGTTTTCATTTAAATATCCCCTTTTTTGATTTTTAGTTTTTCTACATTTAGTATAGCAATGGTTTCGTGTTTTAATTGTGTTTTTTTTCACTTTTTCAGAACTTTTAAAACCTTTTAAAAGCATTATAATATGGGGTGTTATAAATTATATTCAAGTTACTAACTTTTGTTTTATTTTATTTAGATATAGTGTTTTTTATTTAGATATAGTTGTTTATAAAGGAATAAATCATGCAAGTAAAAAAAATATTTTTGATACTACTCTGCTCTGTGAACTTTTTATTTTCTAGCCCTAGTACAGAGCAAGTAAATCAATTACTCTCTGCTATTAAAAAAGATGTCACCTTAAACCCAAGAAGTTCAATACATAAAAAAGCCAATATTTTAAAAAAAAGTACCCAGCTAGAACGAGATTTTAATCAACTCTATTATGATTTTTTAGTCCATACTATTTATGGTGAGATAGATTGGAAATCTTTTGAACTATATCTAAGTAACAATCAAGAAAACCATATCAATTCACATTGGCTCAAAACACCCCTTAACATTAATATCAATCAACTTATGGCACACAAAAATATTACACAAACATTACAAAACCTTGAACCTAAAGCTTATCATTACAAGCAATTGCGTTTGGCTCTTTATAAATTGTACAAAATCAAGTGGCAAGGTGGTTGGGGAAAACTTCCTCCTTTTAAAACACTTAAAAAGGGACAAAGCCGTACGATTGTGAATAAATTACGAAAGCGTCTAAGCATCTCTGGTGACTACAAAGGGTGTGCTTCTAAAGTCTCCAAAAACTACTATGGAACTTGTCTTCAAAAAGCCGTTAAAATTTTTCAAAAACGTCATAATGTTCTAGCCGATGGAATTGTAGGAAAAGGAACGCAAAAACTTTTAAACATCTCAGTTGAAAGTAAAATTAAAAAAGTATTGCTTAATATTGACCGAATTAAATGGCTACCACGTAGAACAAACCCACGGCATATTGTGGTTAATATTCCTGAGTATATGCTTCATTACTATGAGTATGGAAAAGAGAAAAAAAAACTTAGAGTGATTGTGGGTGATACCAAACACCCTACGCCAATCTTTTCAGATATGCTTAGTTATCTTACCCTTAACCCTTATTGGAAAGTACCTGCAAGTATTATTAAAAAAGAGATTGTTCCTAAAATGATTAAAAATCCTAATTACCTCAAAAAACATAGACTTGAAATTCATAAAACGTGGGAAGAAAACTCTAGTATTATTTCATCTAAAAGTATTGATTGGAAACTTTATCTTGATAATGAAATCAAGTTCCCTTATCGGATTATGCAAGCACCCAGTGATAAAAATGCTCTAGGAAGAATTAAATTTAAATTTCCCAATAAATTTGCTGTTTATCTCCATGACACACCAACAAAACATCTATTTAAAAAGAAAAAAAGAGCTTTTTCCCATGGATGCGTAAGACTCTCTAAACCCTTTTCTTTGCTTCAAAGTTTAGCAAAAGATGAACCCCATATTAGCACGGAAATAATTAGTAAAATCATTAAAAGCAAAAAGAAAAAAGAGATAAATATTACAAAAGATATTCCAATTGACCTTGTCTATTTAACTACATGGGTCAATGATAAAAACCAACTTATCTTTGGTGATGACATTTATCAATATGACAAATATCAAACAAGAAAATAAAATAAGGATAAACTATGAAAAAAACACTCGTAACACTGTTGTTATCTATAACACCACTCACAATTCAAGCAGGAGAAGCAATGCCTAAACATCAGAAAATGTTTTATGACTACAATGCTACAAGCATTATAGGAGAAGAGATTTCCATGTCTCAATATAAAGGGAAAGTCGTTCTTGTGGTTAATACTGCTAGTAAATGTGGCTTTACGCCTCAATATGAAGGACTTCAAAAACTTTATGAAAAGTATAAAGATGAAGGTTTTGTCATTTTAGGTTTTCCCTGTAATCAATTTAATCAACAAGAACCTGGAAGTGAAAAGGAGATTAAAACTTTCTGTACAACAAACTACAACATATCCTTTCCTCTTTTTGAGAAAATAGAGGTTAATGGTGACAAGACCCACCCACTGTACAAATTTTTAAAATCTGAAGCGACTGGGTTTTTATGGACAAAAAGTATCAAATGGAATTTTACTAAATTTCTAATAGACACAGAAGGTAAAGTACTTACCCGTTACGGTTCAAGTACAAAACCTAAAGACATTGAAACAGATATTAGTAAACTCTTAAAGAGATAAAATGCAAAAAATTATTTTATTTTTTCTTTTAATTTCTCAATTTCTCATTACCTAAACATCCAAAAGAGCAAATGTCTAAATAGTTTTAGACTGCTCCTTGCTCTATCATAGCATCTGCAACTTTTCTAAAACCTGCTATGTTTGCTCCCATCACCAAATTTCCCTCATCATTAAATGCTTTAGAAGTTTCATACGCTGTGGTAAAGATATTCTTCATAATCATTTTTAATTTTTTATCTACCTCTTCAAAAGACCATTGTGCCATGGACGCATTTTGACTCATCTCTAACTGAGAAGTAGCAACCCCACCTGCATTGGCTGCTTTTCCAGGGGAGAAGAGTATGCCATTTTCTTTAATAAATTCATACGCTTCTGGTGTTGTAGGCATATTTGCCCCCTCATTTACCAAGATGCACCCATTGGCTTTTAAAGCTTGTGCATCAAGCAAAGTTAGCTCATTTTGTGTCGCTGATGGAAATGCTACATCACAAGCAATATGCCAAACAGCATGTCCATTTTTTGGGTACTGACTTACAGGGGTATAGATTGACCCATCATTAACCGAGGCATACTCTTCTAGTGAAGCATGATGAATCTCTTTAATCGCTTTTAAGGTTTTTAGGTCTATGCCTTTGGCGTGATAAATTGTTCCTCTACTGTCCGAACAACTCACAGGAATTGCTCCCATCTCATAGAGTTTTGCAATGGTATAAATAGCCACATTACCCGAGCCAGAAACAGTACAGCGTTTACCTTTTAAACTCTTACCATAGGCATTTAAAAAATTCTCAGCAAAATAGACTGAACCATAACCAGTCGCTTCTTTACGTGCTAATGAACCACCCCAATTTAATCCTTTTCCTGTCAAAACCCCTTCAAACTCACCTGTAAGCCTTTTGTATTGACCAAAGAGATACCCAATCTCTCTAGCCCCTACCCCAATATCTCCTGCTGGTACATCTTTGTGTTTACCAATATGTTTGTAAAGCTCACTCATAAACGCTTGACAAAACTTCATAATCTCATTGTCTGATTTTCCTTTAGGGTCAAAGTTAGAACCCCCTTTAGCCCCACCAATTTGTAAGCCTGTCAGTGCATTTTTAAATATCTGCTCAAAGCCTAAAAATTTCACCGTTCCCAAACTCACCGTTGGATGAAAACGTAATCCCCCTTTATAGGGGCCAATGGTTGAATTAAACTGTACTCTGTATCCTAAATTTACATGTATTTTCCCTGCATCATCAAGCCATGTAACTTTAAAAATAATGGTTCTCTCTGGGACAACAATACGTTCTAAAATATTATGTTCCAAATATTTCGCATCTTCATTAAGCAGAGGTCGTAATGACTCTAAAACTTCAATTGTTGCTTGATAAAACTCATCTTCTCCAGGACTAGACGCTTTAATTAAGGCTAATACTTCTTCTATTTTTTGTGTGCTTGGCATAAAATTTTCCTTTGGCTGTTTAAGTCATTTGTTCTTAAGAAAATATTTTAGCTTAATTAACTGATTTCATCGCCTATTTAGTACTTTTTCACTAAAATAACGCAGAAAAAAATCCCCTTATGTATAGGAAGACTAAAGAATGTCAGAACCATTAGAAAACTTAGATGAAGTACTTAAAAACCATAAATTAAGCCAAATAGAATACCAAAATATTTTAGATATTTTAGATGGAAGACACCCTAACATTGTAGAGTTGGGTATCTTCTCTGCTATGTGGTCAGAACACTGTTCTTACAAATCAAGTAAAAAGTACCTCAATGGTTTTCCTACTAAAGCACCATGGGTTATTCAAGGACCAGGTGAAAATGCAGGCGTTATTGACATTGGAGGTGGCATGGCAGCTGTCTTTAAAATGGAATCACATAACCACCCTTCGTTCATAGAACCTTTTCAAGGAGCAGCTACTGGTGTGGGTGGAATTTTAAGAGATGTCTTTACCATGGGTGCTAGACCTGTGGCAAACATGAATGCCTTGCGTTTTGGAAATATCACCAACAGTGACAACACTGCCAAATATCAACGTCATTTGGTTAAAGGGGTTGTTGAGGGAATTGGTGGCTATGGTAACTGTATGGGTGTGCCTACCATTGGGGGTGAGTGTTCTTTTGATGAGTCTTACAACGGAAACATTTTAGTCAATGCTTTTGCTCTTGGTTTGTGTAAATCAGATGAAATCTTTTTAGGTATTGCTGAAGGTGTGGGAAACACCGTGATGTATGTCGGTTCAAAAACTGGACGTGATGGTCTCGGTGGGGCTGTTATGAGTAGTGACAGTTTTACTGAAGAGTCAAAATCTCTACGCCCTACCGTTCAAGTGGGTGACCCTTTTATTGAAAAACTTCTACTTGAAGCTTGTTTGGAACTCTTTAAAACCAAAGACGTGGTAGTAGGTATTCAAGATATGGGTGCAGCAGGTCTTACCTCATCAGCTTTTGAGATGGCAGGAAAAAGTGGCTCTGGTATGATTATGCACTTAGACCAAGTACCTGCACGTGAAGAGGGCATGACCCCTTATGACTTTATGCTTAGTGAATCACAAGAGCGTATGCTTGTCTGTGTTAAAAAAGGTAAAGAGCAAGAGGTCATTGAAATCTTTGAAAAATGGGATTTAGACGTAGCTGTCATTGGTGAAGTGACCGACACAGGTCGAATGGAGCTTACATGGCATGGTGAGAAAGTTTGTGACATGCCTATTGGTCCAGTGAGTGAAGAAGCACCTATTTTAAACCGACCAACTAAACGACCTAAATATTTAGATGAGATTGTAAATAAAACCATTCATGATTATGAAACAATTGACAATCAAGTAGCCTTTGAAAAACTTTTAAATTCAGTCGAAGTGGTTGATAAAGCTTGGATTTATGACCAATATGATTCAATGGTACAAACAAACACAACCAAAACTCCAGGGAGCTTAGATGCTTCTTGTATCCGTATCAAAGAGACAGGTAAAGCTTTGGCAATGTCGGCTGACTGTAATCCACGTTACTGTTATGTCGATCCTTACATGGGTGCAGCACTCGCTGTAGTTGAGTCAGGACGAAATGTTGCCATGAGTGGTGCTAGACCACTCTCTATTACAGACTGTTTAAACTTTGGTAATCCAGAAAACCCAGAAGTGATGTGGCAATTTGCCCAAGCATGTGAAGGTATTAAAAAAGCATGTCTATCACTCAACACACCTGTGGTTTCAGGAAATGTTTCACTTTACAATGAGACTAATGGTACTTCTGTTTTCCCTACCCCTGCCATTGCAATGGTTGGGGTTAATGAAGATGAGAGCAAAGTACTTCCATCATTTTTCCAAGCAGATAAGAACCATCTTGTTCTCATTGGCGATACAGAATCGTCATTTGGGGCTTCACTTTATCTTAAAGAACTCTTTGGTGAAACGGTAGGAAGACTTGATGGTATTAAATACAAAAAAGAGTTGGCACTTTGGCAACTGGTTATTGATGCTAATGCACAATGCCTGCTTGCTTCAGCCAAAGATTTAAGCTCCGGAGGAATTGCCATTGCCTTAGCTAAGATGTCAGCACTCTCTGGACGTGGGGTCACTGCTGGCATACGACTTGAAGACAAAAGAGACATCTTTTCTGAATCTCAAAGTAGAGCCATTTTAGAAGTCAGTTCAAAAGAGAATTTAGACAAAGTCATAGCTATGGCACATGAGTTAGGATTAAGTACAGACATTATTGGTAAAGTAGGTGGAGAGAACGTTAAAATCAATGATGTAGAGATGAAACTAACAGACTTACAAGATATTTATTTTAACAAATTTAAAGAAGTGGTAGAGCAAGACATATAATAAAACGCATAAACTTTACAAGGTTTATGCATTAGTAATTAAAATTAACATATAATCTTTACATACAAGTAAAAACTTCTGAACCCTCTTCATAAACAGGGACTTCATTGTTTCCACAAAAATGAGTTGAAATAGGCAGTGATTTTTCTGCTTCTGTCTCATTTAATACAGTTTGAACCAAAGGAAGAATTTCTATCTCTTCTGGATACGATGCAACTTCAACTACGGTTTTAGGAACAACTACTTCTTCTACAACTTCTACTGAAGTTTCTTGTGTAGGCAATGAAGCAAAACAGTGTGAACAAGCTACTTTTTCATTTCCAAAAAGAGTTGAGCTAAGTAGCAGTGACATCATTCCAAGTGTTAAAAAGTTTTTCTTTAGCATGTTCTTTTCCTTATTTATCATTTTCTTTTCCTATCTCAATTATGTCAAAAAAGAGAGAAAAGTGCAACAAAAATAGTCACTTTTTTTCACTTTATCCATTTTTTACATTAAAAAAGGTAGTAAACGTGAAAAAACACAACAAAAAAAAACATTATAAATTCCTAAAAAACTATTTATCAATAAAAGTGACTTTTTCCCACACACTTTTTTCATCTACTTTAGGAAAACCATCGAGAATTTCTTGTGGTTCAAATTTTGTTTTATACGCAAAAGCCTTACAACCATCAACCCAATAGCCCAAATAAATCCATCGTAGGTCTAACACTTTTGCCAATTCAACCTGATAAAGCAAAGAGTATGTTCCAAGAGATAAATTTAGATAATCGGGGTCATAATAAAAATAGATAGAAGAGATACCATCATCTAAAATATCTATAAGATCAACACCAACTAACTTTCCATCTACAATGTAAAGTACCTCTTTTCCAAAATCATGCGCCCCTTCAACAAAATTTTCTTTATATTCTCTGGGACTAATATTACGATGTGTCCAATCATCTTGTTGATGTTTATAAGCGTGATATTTATTATAAAGTTCAATATGAGCTTGAGAAAGTGTGGGTTTTTGAATGATTATCTCTGTGTTTTTATTGCGTTTTATCGCTTTTTTTTGAGATTTTCTCAATTTAAAATTCTCTGCATCTATGCGTACAGATTTACACTCATCACACCCCTCACATATAGGATGAAAATAATAGAAACCAAAACGACGCCAGCCTCTACTAATGAGTGCTGTATTGTAAGCCTGTGTAGCATGTTCTATGTGTTTATAGGACATACGAACACTTCGCCCTTCTAAATAAGCACAATCATAATCTAACATTGAGAAATCGGTTGATTTTGGTGGGACATCTGTAAATTTACTATTCATAAGTATGATTTTATCTAAAAAAGTCTAATTTATAGTAAAATTTTAGTTCTAACATAAATTTAAGGATTATATTTGTATCTATATCAACCAAGCTCTGGCTATGCTTATAATAGTGACTCTATATTTTTATATGATTTTATTGCTACTTTTAAACCAAAAGGAAAACTTCTTGACGTGGGTTGTGGAGTTGGTATTATCTCATTGTTATTAACAAGAGATTTTGACACCAAAACAAGTATTATCGATAAACAAGAAATAATGTTAAAATATGCTAAGCATAATTATGGATTAAACAATTTAGAAGTCAATGTGATATGGGAAGATTTTTTAAATTTTAATGAAAATGAAAAATTTGACTATGTTGTTTCAAACCCTCCTTTTTATGACCAAAATGTTATACAGAGTCAAAATGAGCATCTCAATATTGCCCGTTATGCTCAACATCTACCCATCGACAGCTTCATCGCTAAAGTAAAAAAAATCTTAAAACCTCGAGGTAGATTTATTTTTTGTTATGATGCCAAACAAGTTGATAAATTACTCTATACATTAATAAACTATAAAATAAATCCTGAACAGATACGTTTTGTACATTCAAAAATTGACCGTGATTCTAAATTGGTTATGATTTCAGCAAGAATAAATTCTAAGTCAATGATGAAAGTTTTACCACCTCTTATTGTATTTGATGAAAAAAACAACTATAATAGTGAAGCAAAAAAAGCTTTTGAACAAGCAAAAACAAATAGTATCAAAGGAGACTACTGATGGAATCAAATATTATCTCAGAAGTAGGCTATGATTTTAAGTTTACACCCTCAGCTTGTGAAGCTTGTGGTGGTGCGTGTTGTACAGGAAAGAGTGGTTATATTTGGGCGAAGTATCCAGAGATTGAACAAATGGCAACATTTTTAGACTTAAGCGTAGAAGAATTTGCTACAATGTATCTCAAAAAAGTTAAGCATCGTTACTCTTTAGTAGAGAAACAACTTGATGATGACAATTTTGCCTGCATCTTTTTTGATGAAAAAGAAAAAAAATGTACCATCTATTCTGTACGACCACGACAATGCAGAACTTTTCCTTTTTGGGAAACATTTAAAAAAAATACAAAAGAGGTAAAAGACGAGTGTCCTGGAATCATAGACTAATAAAGAAAAAAAACATTATCACCCTAGTTGCTCCTGTGGCTTTTTTACTGGCATGTAGTACTTACACGCTACCGAGTGAAAGTAAAACCATTGTAAAAAAAGAGAATTTAAAAGCGTACAATCCTAAAAATTTTGCCACACAAACAGAACAAGAGAAAAAAGCAAAACTTAAAAATGAAGACCAACTTATTATGAAAGCTATTTTTCTTGAAGATGCCCATGCCTATGAACAAAGTCATGAGTTGTATGCCCTACTTTACCAAAAAACGGGGAAAGAGGAGTATCTTTTAAAAGAGTTAAACACTGCTTATCTAGCAGATGTTCTCTCTCCTAACTTAGAACAATTAAAAAGCTATATTCAAAATAATCCTAAAAACTTTCAAGCACAACGATTATTGCTCTCGTTTGACCTTAAAGCTAAAAAATTTGATGAGGCAAAAGAAGTTGCCCAAAAATTAACCAGTAATTCAACACATGCCATAGACTTTGAACTCGCAGCCAATCCATACATTTTTTCGGGAGAGTATCAAACAGCACTTAACTATTTAATAGAGGCTTACAAAAAAACCTTAAATGAAGAGATACTTTTTAAAATCATCACCATTAAAATTAACTATCTTAAAGATGTTGAAGGGGCAATCGAAGATTTAAAAAATCATAAAGAGAAACAAGGTTGTTCTGAAAAAATTTGCTTACAACTAGCAGCTATCTATTCTGAACAAAAGAAGAATGACAAGTTGGTTGCTATCTATAAAGCACTATATCAATCAACTAAAAAAGAGATATATTTTGAAAAAACCATCGAAAGCTATTTAGTGAATAAAGAGGTAAAGAGTGCCATAGATTATCTCAAAGAGATAAAGAGTCATGAGGCAATACTCTATTCACTCTACATGGAAGCAAAAAATTACCAAGAAGCAAATCTTTTGGCTAAACAGTTAATTCAAAAGACCAATGACCCAAGGTGGTATGCTGAATCTGCTATCTCTCTTTATGAGTCTTTAGGTGAACAAGCCGATAAAAACTCCCTCTCAAAAGTAGTTGATGATTTTGAAAATGCATTTTCCCATGGCGAAAAAAATCCTGTTTATTTGAACTATTATGGCTACACCTTAATTGACAAAAAGATAGACATTGAAAAGGGCATCAAGCTCATTCAACAAGCCTTGGAATTAGAACCTGCTAATAGTTATTTTTTAGATTCATTGGCTTGGGGATACTATCAGCAAAACAATTGTGAACAGGCTTATCCTACCATGAAAAAAGTAGTGGAAGTTGAAGGACTAAAAGACAAAGAGATTATCTCACATTGGAATGCAATAAATAACAAGTGTAAAAAAGTTAAATAAAGGTAAAACATTGGCACAAATTTTAGATGAAATCATAAAAAAAACAAAAGCAGATTTAGAAAAAAGAAAAGTAAAGTTCCCAATGGAGTGGCTTGGTCGCTCTTTGGCACTCAATCCTTTTGCACCTAAAGATGTTTTTTCGGCACTCAAATCTACTGAGGAAAATCCTTATAGAATAATCGCAGAAGTCAAAAAAGCCAGTCCAAGTAAAGGGATTATTCGTAAAGACTTTGACCCTATGGTCATTGGTCAAGCCTATGAAAAGGGAGGTGCTGATTCCCTCTCCATTTTAACAGAACCACACTTTTTTCAAGGTGACAAAGAGTATTTAGGAATGGTACGTCGCTACACTTCTATTCCTCTTTTGCGTAAAGACTTTATTGTCGATGAGTACCAACTTGTAGAGGCTTTGGCGTATGGGGCTGACTATGTACTGCTCATTGCCACAGCACTTTCACGCAAAGAGTTAAAAAAACTTTTAAACTATACCCGTCACTTAGGAATGCAAGCTTTAGTTGAAATTCATGATAAAACAGACCTTACCAAAGCCATCTTTGCAGGGGCAGATATTATTGGGATTAATCATCGTAACCTTGAAACTTTTGAGATGGACATGACACTTAGCCAAAAGCTTATTCCATTGATTCCCAACAACAAAATTATTGTGGCTGAAAGTGGTATCAATGACCATCAAACAATTAAAGAACTCTCCAAAGTTGGGGCAGATGCCTTTTTAGTAGGAGAACATTTTATGCGTCAAGAAGATGTTACCCAAGCTGTCAAAGATTTAAAATACGGTGTTTAAAATGCAAAATATTGTCATTACAGGTTGCTCTACGGGTATTGGCTTAGCGACGGCTAAGTATCTTCAGGAACAAGGGATTAAAGTCTATGCAACCGTTAAACAAGAGAAAGATATAGCCCCTTTAAAAGAGATGGGTTTCAATAAGGTCATGAAACTAGACGTATGTAATAGTGATGAAATTACACACGTCATAAATACCGTAATGGCTGAAGACAACAAAATAGATGTATGGTTTAACAATGCAGGTTTTGGACAAGCTGGAGCCTTAGAGGACATCACGACCCAAACCCTAAGAGAGCAGTTTGAAACCAATGTGTTTGGATTACATGAGTGTACCCGTCAAATCATACCCATTATGAGAAAGCAAGGTTATGGGAAAATTATTCAGCACTCTTCTGTTTTAGGCATTATCTCTTTGTTTGGTAGAGGTGCATACAATGCAAGTAAATACGCCATAGAAGGCTTAACTGATACTTTACGCTTAGAACTTAAAGATACCAACATTTACCCTATTTTACTCAATACAGGACCCATTACCAGCTCTTTTAGAAAAAATGCTATGCAGAAACTAAAAGATAATGTCGAAATTGATGCATCTATTTTTAAAGCGTACTATAAAAAAAATTTGGCCACAAAAAAATCAAAAGTTCCCTTTAATGAAGAGGCTATCTCGGTGGCTAAAATAGTCCACAAGATTGTGCTAAGTAAAAAACCACAACCACGATACTACATTACCAAAGCCACTTACCTTCTTGGCTATTTAAAACGTATTTTGAGTACTTCACTTTTAGATAAAGTTTTAAATAAAATTTAAGTAAAATCAGCTATCTTAAAAGCCATATTAAACTTAGGATAAAAAGTGAACTTATTTAAAAATATCAAAGATGATTTTTGTAATGTAGGAAAAAATGACCCTGCTTTGCATTCAAAGTTTGAACTTCTCTTTAATTACCCTGGTCTTTGGGCATTATTTTATCATCGTATTGCACACTCGCTCTACAAAAGAGGATTAAGATTTATTCCCCGTTTTATTTCAGGTTTTTCAAGACTCGTTACAACGGTTGATATTCACCCTGCTGCACAAATTGGAAAACGTGTTTTTATTGACCATGGTGCAGGGGTTGTCATTGGAGAAACAACTATTATTGGAGATGATGTACTTATTTACCAACAAGTGACTCTCGGTGGAGTTAGTACGATGCATGGTAAACGTCACCCTACCGTAGGAAATGGCGTGGTCATTGGTGCTGGTGCAAAAGTATTGGGGAACATTACCCTTGGAGATAATGCCAAAATTGGAGCAAATTCAGTCGTTGTAAAAGATGTTCCTTGCTGTGCTACGGCCGTTGGTGTACCTGCACGTATCTTAACATGCGAAAAGAGTTCCGACCAACTTAGCCACAACATCTTACCCGATGTCAATAAAGAGATTTTTCACTACCTTATTAAACGTATTGCTGTTTTAGAAGAGAGTATAAGAAGTGACAATAAAAAATTAATAGAAAAAGAAGACCATGAATTAGAAGAGATTTATGCCACTTTTATTAAGTCAATGTAGTAAAAAACTTCTGTATAATTCCAAGATTTTCATACTCAAAAAAAAGGGCGAATCTGATGCTTTCACAACGTATTCAAACACTATCACCTTCACTAACTATTACCATAGCTACACTGGCTAGAGAACTTAAAGCTGAAGGTAAAGATATTATCTCATTTTCAGCAGGTGAACCAGACTTTGACACACCTATTGCTGTTAAAAATGCTGCCAAAGAAGCACTTGATCTTGGACACACAAAATATACATCTGTTCCAGGAACGCCTGAACTTCTTCAAGCCGTAGCAGACAAACTTCAAAGAGAAAATGGTTTAAGTTACACGACCCAACAAATTCAAACCAACAACGGTGCGAAACATTCCCTCTTTAACCTTTTTCAAGCATTAATTGACGAAGGTGATGAGGTGATTATTCCTGCTCCTTACTGGGTAACTTATCCTGAATTGGTTAAGTATGCAAGTGGTATTCCTGTTATTATTGATACTGATGATAGTTCAGGCTTTAAGATTACACCTAGCCAATTAAAAGATGCCATTACGCCTAAAACTAAAATACTTATTTTAACCTCTCCCTCTAACCCCACAGGAGCTGTCTATTCTCAAAGTGAACTAGAGGCACTAGCAGAAGTGCTAAAAGATACTAAAGTGTTTGTTATCTCAGATGAGATGTATGAGAAACTTGTATTTGATGGTACAAAATTTGTAGCAACGGCTAGTATTTCAGAAGATATGTTTCAGCGAACCATTACCGTAAATGGCTTAAGTAAATCAGCAGCTATGACAGGTTGGCGTTTTGGCTATATGGCTTCAGCACATACCGACCTCATAATGGCGATGAACAAATTACAGTCACAAAGTACTTCAAATATTAGCTCCATTACCCAAGAGGCTGCTATTGTTGGTTTAAATGGCACGATTGACCAAGAAGTAGAAGAGATGAGAGTAGCATTTGAAGCACGTTGTAATGAAGCGACTAAACTTTTTAATGCCGTAGATAGACTTTCCGTAGTGAAACCAAGTGGTGCATTTTATCTCTTTGTCAATATCAAAGAGATTTCCAATGACTCTATGCAGTTTTGTAAAGATTTATTAGAAGACCAAGGAGTAGCTGTTGTTCCAGGTGTCGGTTTTGGGGCTGAAGGCTATTTTAGATTTTCCTATGCAACTGATATGGATACCATTAACGAGGGAATTAAACGCATTGAAACCTTTGTCAAAAAACAAAAATAACATTTAAAACCATAAAGGTCAATATCTATGTCAAAAAACCCCAGTATTGTAGAACAATTTCGCTCTTTTTGTTATCAAAATAATGCCACAAACCTAGAGCTAGCCTTAGAGTATTTTGCTGTATTTGGGGGTATGGGTTGGCATGTTGATATGTCTGTCCCTTTAGAAGAACTCATCGAAGAAAAAGTTTTAAACAACTACCGTTACATTCACGGTGACCTCACAAAAATCACCAATAGTAAAGAGATTCATCATAAAATTCTCTCTGCCTTAGCCATAGGTGATAGACGTGAACACGCTGCTTTTAAAAAAGCTCAAGTCGATAGAATAATGGGTGAAGAGTCCATTGACTACCTTATTGATGAGGGGCTTTTAAAACATGACAAATCAGTAGAAAAGCCCTTAAAAGACCATGAAAAAGTCTCAAATAAACTTCTTTTTTGCCAACCCTTTATGCGTTTTTGGTTTGCACTTATCTCACCCAATTACAAAAGCATTAAAGCAGGAGACTATGAGGAATTTTACCAACGTTGGAATGAAATGAAAATAGAGTTTAGCAACCATATTGCACAACAGCTTTTCTTAGAACTCATTAAAAAAACTCACAATGAAAATAGTGATGACCCCATTATGAAAATAGGCTCTTATTGGGACACTAACATTAACATAGACCTCTTAGCTAAAACCAAATCAGGTAAATTTATCGCTGGAGCGTGTAAGTTCTCTAAAGCCAAAGCCAAGAAATCTGAGTTGAGTAAACTCAAAGAGCTTTGTTCTGTGGCTAAAATAGAAGCTCAATATTATGTTATTTTTTCTAAAAACAAATTTTCAACCGAACTCAAAAAAGAAAAAAGTGAAAATTTACATCTTTTTGCACTCAAAAGTCTTGGTTCACTTCTTCTTGATTTAAATGAAAAAGATATGCTTGTTAATACCAATAAGAAGTATTAATGGCTTTTAGTAAACTCTCGTCTAAGTTACAAAAAGAGCTTCAAAAAAACAATTATCTAAAGCCCACACCTATTCAAGAAAAGGTCATACCTCTTGTCTTAAAGGGCTTTGATGTTATGGCACAAGCACAAACAGGTACAGGGAAATCGGCTAGTTTTGTATTGCCTATTTTAGAGCTTTTCTCACAAAATTCCTATGAGGGGAAGCGAAAAATAAAAGCCTTAGTTCTAGCTCCCACGCGTGAACTCACATTACAAATAGCCCAAACATTTGAGACTTTTTCTAAAACACTTCAACCAAAAGTAAAAATTGTTTCAGTCATTGGTGGAGAGGGAATTAGTGAACAAATTTATGGTATTCAAAAAGGTTGTGACATTATTGTGGCTACCTCTGGACGTTTTTTAGAGGTATTATCTAAAAATCAAATGTCTTTAAAGAATTTGGAGTTTTTAGTCCTTGATGAAGCTGACAAAATGCTCAACCTTGGCTTTAGCCAAGAATTAGATGCCATTTTAGAAGCCATACCCACCAAACGACAGAACCTGCTTTTTTCAGCAACCTACCCCCCCCAAATTCGAGATATTATCTCTCGTGTCACGACCAATCCTTCAAAAGTTTTTATAGAGAATGAAGCCCCAACTGTACAGAACATTAAACAAAGAGTCATTGAGGTAAATCCAGAAAATAGAAGTTCTCTTCTTAGATATTTACTTAAAAAAGAGAAGTACAAAAGTGTTCTTGTCTTCATGTCGAACAAAAGAGCTACTGACAACATTGCCCAAAAATTTCGTAAACGTGGCTATTTAGCAGAATCATTCCATGGTGATTTGAGCCAAGAAGACCGTAACTATACCATTGACGCATTTAAAGCTAAAAAAATTCAAATTTTATTTACCACCGATATTATCTCTCGTGGTTTACACATAGAGGGCATTGAATGCATTATAAACTTTGATTTACCACGCTCTCCTGCTGATTACATTCACCGAATAGGAAGAACGGGAAGAGCTGGTGCTGTGGGTGTTGCCATAAGCTTCATAGGACATGAAGAACAAGCCCATTTCAAACTCATAGAGAAACGTAGTCAAATTAAACTTGAACGTGAACAAGTTAAAGGCTATGAACTTACAGGTGAAGCACCAAAGAGAGTTAAAGGTTCTGCCCCAATCAAAGGAAAGAAAAAAAGTAAAAAAGACAAACTTCGTGAGCTAGAGGCTAAGAAAAAGTGATTTTAAAATACGCTAATTCTAATTATTAGCGTCCATAATATTGATTAATTCCTCTTGCTACCCCCTCCATCATACGGGTTTGATAATTAGGATTTTTCAGTTTTTTGACTTCATTTTTATTGGTCAAGTAGCCTGTTTCAATCAAAATAGAAGGTATGGTGGTGGCTAAAAGTACCCAAAAATCTTGGCGTTTTATCCCTTTGTCATTAAGATTATATTTTTTATGGACATAGGAGAGTATGTTTTGATGGACACTTTTTGAGAGTTTTCTTGATTCTGAAAATTTCC
>Ga0256840_1002231_pt1 | contig 17294 bp, 21 predicted proteins | sample 355202metaG_FD_185969 | JGI IMG/M metagenome (GOLD analysis project Ga0256840, IMG submission 185969) | Hydrothermal vent microbial communities from Mid Atlantic Ridge, Atlantic Ocean - 355-202 | ecosystem: Environmental > Aquatic > Marine > Hydrothermal vents | place: Atlantic Ocean: Mid... | reverse complement strand
GGAGGAGGACTAGCCATCCTCATCCACCCCACTGTAGCTTTTGACTGGGAGAAGTTCAAGAGACTAGCCGAAGAAGCCCATATCAAAATCTATCTTGCCAAAGAACGCTGTGGCGGAGAGTTTGAAGCTGTGCGTATGGGGTTTGGTGGGCTTAGTGAGGAGGAGATTTTAGAGGGGTTAGAGGTATTTTCTGGGGTATGGAGGAAGGCTATATTTCAATAGCACCTTCCAAACATATTACTACTCCACTATTCCATGCCTTTTAGCCCTGTCTTGATTCTGAAATATAGCCATAGCTGTTTTCATTTTAGAAAAGCCTAGTTTTTCATAAAACTTTTCTTTCTTAGGTACAGAATAAAGTATAATTTTTTGATGCTCTTTTGAGTCTTCTATCAATTTTTCCATAATAGCTTTCCCTATACCCATACCTTGATATTTAGGATCTATCGCCACATCACAAATATAAGAACAGTCGATACCATCTGCCAAAGCACGACCTACGCCTATAAGTTCTTTCTTATCATAAACAAAATATTTGAACATACTGTTTTTAAAAACTACTTCTAAGTTTTTAGCCGATTTATCACCAAGTGGAGTTATCTTGTAGAGATGAGACAATGCTTCAAAATCTATATTATCAGTATTACTTTCCCAATGTAAATTTTCAATTTTCATTTAGCTGCCCTTTCACCCGACTCAAACTCTGAGGTGCAATGCCAAGTACAGAAGCAAACTGTGCATTACTAAGCACCTCTTCATAGACAGGTGCTATCTCTTTAAGAAGTTTGTATTTGGCTGTGGCATCTAGGGGTTTTAGCATCTGCATCCGTTGTACGATAGTGATGAGTTGCATATCAGATATCTTGCGTGCGAGGGTCATCCATTTGAGTTCACTTTCATAGAGTCTATCTAGTGCTGAGAAGTCTGCCACATACACCGTACTATCTTCCAAAGCCTCACAAAAGAACTGACTCTCACTCTGTGTAAGATATGAGATATAATCTCCAGCAAAAGGGTCTAACGTATAATCATTTTTTCTATAATGCACTGCCCAAGTGCTATCTTTTCCCTCTAAATCTATACTATAAGAACGTGCAGACCCATTAGAGATATAGTAAAGATTTTGACATACTTCTCCTGCAGAACATATCTCTTCTGCCTTACGGTACTCCACTTTTTTAAAGAGTGATTCTACCTTTTGCCAGTCCTTATCATCTATAATGATTTTGTCTTCGATGTATGCTCTTAAAAAATTCATAAAAGATTTTAACATATGTGCATGACAAACTTTCTAAAAGCTACTATAATCTCAACATAAACAATCAAGGACAACCATGTCACAAGTCATCATGCTATTTTTATTCCCTTTGGGACTCTACTTTTACTTCTTTAAAGAGCGTCCTGCTAGATCTGTATATATCAAGGTTTTCACAGATTTTGAAACAAAGGTACAAAATAAAACTACTCTCTCAGACGCACACAAGACACAACTGTACCAAGAGATGCTAGAAAAGAATGACTATAAAATAGTAGAAATAACACCCAGTACGGTTATAGGTGAAAAAAGAATCTTTTCTATGAGCCTCTTTGCTATGAGTGCTGGGCTTTACCTCGTGGGTATGGTATTTTATCTGCTCTATTGGTATTATCTACAGACACCACATAGAGTAACATTTCATACACAAAAGGACCATCATGCCTAAACAACTCAACAAATGGCTCTATGAAAAAACCAGAAACATCTTACGCTGGCAAGCTAAAGTGACACGAAAAAGTATAGAAGTAGAAGGGTACAACATCGCTTACTTAGAGAGTAAAAACAGGAACGAAAAAACCCTCATACTTATACATGGACTTAATGATGAAAAAGATGCATGGCTTATGATGGCATCTGCACTGAAAGACAAGTATCATCTCATACTCATAGATTTACTAGGGTGTGGAGAGAGTGATATGGCTATAGATTTTGAGTACACGCTACACAATCAAGCAGATTTTTTAGAAAAAGTCATCATTAAGATGACAAAAGAAAAAGGTATAGACTCCTTCTCTTTGGCAGGGCACTCTATGGGTGGGTTAGTCGTGCTTTTAGCAGATAGATTGCCTATAGATAAATTCATACTCATAGATACTATGGGTACACATGTCAAATTCACTCAATTGGAAATAGAAGCCCAAAAAGTTGATGATATTAGCCAACTACCTTTTCTAAATCCCATCACCAAAAAAGACTTTAAAGAAGCGATGAAAATGTCTATGTACAAGCCTCTCTATATGCCCAACTTTATGATAGCACACATCTTGGCAAATAAAGCGTCTAGGTTAGAGTTTGAGATAAAGAAACTCTTTGATGTCATAGATGAAAACATACGACCACGTGAGAACCTAGAAAAAGAGTTCAGCCAAATCAAACAAGAAACCCTCATAGTCTGGGGAAAGGAAGATTTAAGTATAGATGTATCATCTGCGTATAAAATGCATGAGCTTATAGAAAATAGTACCCTCAAAGTGTATAAAGAATGCCGACACTACCCTCAGGTAGATGAGCCTAAGGAGTTGGCAGCGGATATTGTGGCGTTTTTAGGCTGATTCATACACCTTAAAACCCCAATTCTTACTCTCCCACCCTGCTCCACACACTTCCATCCAAGTCTCTCCAGCTCCTTACCCACAAGCCAATGCATCCCACCATGCCCCATGAGTGCTATACTCTCATGAGTGTTTGCTAAATGTATAAGATACTCACTAGCCTCTTTAGCTCTTTGCTTCGCCTCAATATAGACCTTAGACTTTTTACCAAAGCCTGCAAGCATCATAAGGCGTAAGAGTACTAGCCATGTTTTAGAAGAGAGCTTGAACCAAGTGCCTTTAGCTTCTAGCAATTCTACCTCATAAAAAAGAGTATTTTTCTCTGTAGGCTCTACATCTATGACTGCCAGAGAGTCAGAAGTACGGGAGAGACTACTTGTCAACACAACATCGGATTCTTTGATGTGATGTATCACTTCTTTATTGAGAGGTGTCGTATCTATGGGTGCATGGTTGTATGCCTCTACCCATGTATTCATTTGTGAGGCTGTTATCTTTTGTGTGTTGTTTAGTAAGACTTTGGCGTGTCGGATGAGGATGATTTTCATACTTAAATTTCTAGAAGCATCAATACAAAACTAAACCCGATATACATACAAAGAGGTATATAAAACCAAGTATCATATTTGGAAAATGGTGTATCTTTTATCTTTTTAAACAGACCTACCATGCGAAAATCGCCAATAACTCTCAAAAGAAATATAATCGCAACTCCCCAACCTGCATAGAGTATAATACTTTCACTACTTCCTTGCCATAGCTTGTAAGCAACATAGGCAAAGCCAAGTACCACTAACCCCACCAAAGCAGATAACGGCTGTGGAGGATTGAGTAGCCTATTGCCTTTACTATCTGTCGGTAATACTTTATCTATGCCCCATACTCCACCTAATGCCCAATAAAAATGTATAAGTGCGATTAAAAATAGTATGATGATTGTTGCTATCATAATAAGTTCTCCATCAACTCTCCCTCAAAACATTATCCAAGAACCCACTTTTAAGTGTTCTGTATATATCAAAATCACTATCTATACTCAGTATCTCTTTTATGTTCTGTGTGTGTGCCACATACATGAGTGTAGCATCTTCCAAGTCCATAGGTACATTGGTATATTTGCTCATCATCTCTCGTATATTTCCTATCTCATCTTGGGGTATATCATAGACTGCCAATCCTCCAAGCTCTACCCATTTTAAAAAGTCAAGTTGCACATTAAGATTAAAATCTAACATATGTGACACTTCTGTTAGCACTGCCCATGTGGTTACAAGTACACCTTGGTAAGTTTGCAAATAGGATTTAACTTGAACATGGTACTTATCACTCCCGTCAAAAAGGGCTATGAGAGGACCACTGTCTACCAGTATCTTTTTACTTGGCACGTATTTTTTCTTTGAGTTTTTGTTTATACGTCGTGGACAGGTCATCTCTGCCACTACTATATTTACCAAACAACGCTTCGCCCACATCATAAGCCGTTTGTTTCTCTTCATTATTTTTAAAATAGAGACTCAATGCTTCTCTGACCACATCTGTTTTTGTTTTGTTCAAAGTTTTAGCATAGCTGTTAAGCTTTTTTTCCATAGTTTCTGGCAATCGTACGGCTATCATCATAAACTCCTTTATCTGTATAACAAAGTGTATTACAAGTTACTTTAAAAAGAGATAAAAGCCAAATATACCTATATCGTCATAGAAAATATCTTCCCTTCAGATTTTTCAGCTGCTAGTCGTAAGTCAAATGCCATGCAGACATTACGTACAAACATACGTGCTGACTCTTTGACTACAAGTTTGTCCTCATAGATTTCTATGAGATTGTCTTCTTCCATTTCTTTAAGACGCCCCAGTATCTCATTCATATTATTTAATTTTAAATTCTCTTCTTTCCATGAAGTCTCAAGGTTACACATGATGTTTAAGATGTGTTGGCGTACTATGAGGTCTACTTCGCTTAGTGCATGACCTCTAAAGACTGGGAGTTTTCCTTCGTTGACACGTTTCACATAGTCCTCTACTCTCTTTTCATTTTGAGCAAAGGCATACCAAGAGTCAGAGATAGAAGACATCCCAAGTCCTATCATCAGTTTGGTTTTACCTGCGGTGTAGCCCATGAAGTTTCTGTGCAATCTCTTCGCTATCATAGCCTTGTGCATCTTATCTGTAGGTAAGGCAAAGTGATCCATGCCTATCTCTTCGTACCCTGCTTCAAAAAAGAGCTGTTTTCCTAGCTCATAGAGTTCACGCTTATACTCGTCTTTAGGGAGGTCATTTTCATCAAATCCTCTTTGTCCTACCCCTTTTATCCACGGTACATGTGCGTAGGAGTAGTAGGCGATGCGGTCTGGTCTGAGTTTTACTGTGTTTGCTATGGTTTGGATGATGCTCTCTTTTGTTTGATGAGGAAGCCCAAAGATGATGTCATGAGAGATGGACTCATAACCTATCTTTTTACTTAGCCCATGTATGTGTTCTACGGTTTCATACTTTTGTATGCGGTTGATGGCTTGTTGTACTTTGGGGTCGTAGTCTTGTATGCCAAAAGAGGTACGTGTAAATCCTAAGTCAAAGAGTGTTTGGAGTTGCTCTTCTGTGGTGTCGTTGGGGTGTGCTTCAAAAGAGAAGTCGTAAGTCTCATGACGTAGGGCATCTTCAAAAATGCCATCTATCATACGTTTTAAGTTTGCAGAGCTAAAAAATGTCGGTGTACCTCCACCGAGGTGTATTTCTCTTATGGAAGGTTGTTTGCCAAGTACCTCTACGTAAAGTTTCCACTCTTTGAGTATGGTATCGATGTACTCATCTTCCACAGAGTGCTGGGTGGTGATGCGTTTATGACAGGCACAAAAGGTACAGAGACTCTCACAGTATGGCAGGTGTATATAAAGGCTTATGCCCTCTTGCTCATTTGACTCATCAAATGCTTGTATGAGTGTGTTTGTCCACTCCTTTGTACTTATGCCTTTGTCATCCCAAAAAGGTACTGTAGGATAAGAGGTGTAGCGAGGACCTGGTATGTTGTACTTTTGTATGAGTGCTGTGTTGCTTAGAGGTGACATGCTGTTCCTTGAAAGATGAAGAAATATACAAAATTATAGCCAAGCTAGACTCACAATTTTATGATATATATCAACACAAGCCTAGGAACATTGTACTTGACATACATCAACCTCATGATTTTAAATTTGGACTATAATTGTCTCAATTACCCTAAAGGAGATGCAATGCTTATAGAAAAAAAGAACATTCCACTTGTTGCTATGGACTTCATGAATGATGTACATAAAGAAGATGTTGAAATTATCAATGCTTTATATCTGTGCATACTAGATTACGAGAAAGACCCTAAGCAAAACAATGCCCAGACCATTAACGAAAAGTATGAAGAGTGGTACACCCACACACGTGCACACTTTAAAGGCGAAGAACAAAAAATGGTAGAAATGGACTTTCCTCCATACCCCATGCACAAAGGAGAACATAACAAAGCCATGCAACGTATGGAAGAAGTATTAAGACACTGGAACCGAAGTAAAGACATACAAGCCTTAAAACGCTATATCTCAACAGAAGTTCCTGCATGGCTTACTCACCATATAGAAACAATGGACACTATCACAGCGATGTTTTTTAGTTCAGGGCTTAGCCCTTGTGCCTTAGCTGAATGAGATACCATGCAGTTCACAACACAGGCAAACCCTAAACCCCACTTAGCTTCTTTTTATGATGATCTCACGTTTTCAGACAAGTCTGTAGTCATTACCCCCTTACTAGACTCGAACTTTGGAAAAGAAATACGCATTGCTTTCAAACAAAACCAAGAGATGAAAGCACACCAAACAAAGTTTCCCATTACCGTGATGACACTAAAGGGGAACATAGCCTTTAGTGTAGAAAATGAAATATATACATTAAAAGAAGGTGATGTCATAAGCCTAGAAGGTGGTGTTATGCATTCGCTTAAAGCCATAGAAGAGTCCGTGGTAAGACTGTCGCTCCATAAAGGTGACACTGTAGAACGTGTCAAAACATTACTTAACTAATGATCAAAAATAGTGTCCAAACTCTTAAACCCTTTTATCTCTATAGGGTTACCAGAGGGGTCTGTAAAAAACATAGTGTATTGTTCTCCCGCTTTACCTATAAACCGTCCAACAGGGGCTATAATAAACTCTGTGTTTACAGCTTCTAAACGCTTCGCTACGGTTTCCCAATCGTCAAGTTGTAATGCCACACCCAGATGAGGCATGGCTACTATATGCTCACCCACTTCGCCTGTATGTTCAACTTTAAAAGGTTCACCCAAATGCATAGATATTTGATGTCCAAAGAAATTGAAGTCTACCCAAGTATCGGTACTTCTACCCTCTATGCACCCAAGTACATCACGGTAAAATACTCTAGTTTTTTCTAAGTCTGTGACATTATATGCCATATGAAATATGGATTTCATCTTTAAAAACTCCTATCTAATATATGTGTCTTCACACCATCTAAAGTATGGGTATTATTTTCTTCCCAGTACTCACGTATGCCCTCACGTCCTTTCTTGTCTGTCCATTTTTTAAGCGTGTCTCGTTCGCCTTTGAATTCATACTTAGGTACTGCGTAGCCACAAGAGGTCAAGACGAGTTCTACTTTCATCTCAAAGAACTGTCTTGTACCTACACTCTCCTCAAAGAGTGCTGTCATTTCCTCCCATCTTGCATCTTTTTCATGTATGACAGTGGCTGTACCGTAGAGCTTTAGTATGAGTGGTGCTTTGTCAAAAGAGTTGAACATCACAGTCATACGTCCATTTTCTTGTACGTGTGCAGAGGTTTCGTTACCTGAACCTGTGAGGTTTACCCATACCACTGTGTTTTCATCTATGATTCTAAAACTATCCATGCCTTTAGGAGATACATTTATGAAACCCTCTGCTCCTGCTGAACCTACTACAAACATCTTTTGTGCGTTTATAAATGTTATGTGTTCTTTGTTAATGCTGTCAAACTTTACTGCCATAGTTCTTCCTTCTATTTTTCTTCAATTTATATTGTTCGAAGTAATTTCTTTTTCCAATACATCATCCATACAAGTCTAAGTACCTTAACATTTACTTTTTCATATTTTTTTGGCAAATTATGACGCATATTTCTCTCTATGGACTTTGTGAGTCTTTTATTGTGAATAATTTTTAAAAAACCACGTACACCTTGCTGATGTGTACCATAAAGACTAAAAGAACTAATAGGATATTTATTTTTTTTAAGTCCTAAAATATTATCTTTCATAATCGCCTTAAAAATTTTATCTTGATTCTTTGGTTCTTTCCATGATTCAAAAGATATAGAAAGTTTTTTAGCATACCTTGCAGCTGTTTGTGGCATTATTTGGTATCGTCCATATGCACCAGAACGAGGGTTTTGTACAGTATATTTACCTGAGAGTGTTTCAACTTTTATCATTTTTTTAACAATTTTATTCATCTTATAGGAGCTTATACCCGCTAGTTTTGCTAGTTTATCATAAGATGCCATTGTGAGACTTGTAAAAAGTGATACTATTATTAATATTTTTATCATAATTTAGTATACAATATATACAAATAAAATCACATTATAGTGACGCCTCAGTGATATACTGTACCAATTAGTACATAAAATAACAAAACCACTTGACATTCTGTACCATTTAGTCTATAATGCCCTCATGACAAATAAAATAACCCGTGGAAGACCAAAAGCATTTGATGAGCAAGAAGCACTGACTGCTGCTATGCATTACTTTTGGGAACATGGGTATGACAACACTTCTTTAGATAACCTACTTGAAACTATGGGCATAAAAAAGAGTTCTTTTTATGCTACCTTTAAAAGTAAAGAAGAAGTATTTTCACGTTGTATTGACCTCTACAGAAAACAAAGTTTGGACTTTTTAGATACACTAAAACAAGACATAGGTCCAAAACAAACTCTCCTTGCACTCACAGGACATACCGTACAAGAGTTAGAAGATTTTGGAAAAGTAAAAGGCTGTTTACTCATAAACTCTGGGCAAGAATGTTACAACAAGTACCCACAACTCAGCCAACAAGTAAGCGTAGAGTTTAATACTTTTAACAAAGTATTTACCCAGCTTGTACAAGAAGCCCAAACACTAGGAGAGATACAAAGTAAAAAAAATGCCTCCATCATCGCAGGACGTTATATGAATACGCTCAATGGTTTAGTCGTCACCATACAAGCAGGAGCCACGCAAGAACTTATAGATGACATAGTAGAGAGTCTCAAAGAGATATTGGAGTAGTCTATTGCATAGACTGTTGCCATATCTTTTTTATTGATTATTTTTGTACCATTTGGTACATATACTTAATAATAAGATACACGGTTTAAACTTTAGGTGTACATTTATGTACCAGTTAGTACATATAGGAAAGATTAGATGAAATTTATGAAGTACATACTTATCCCCTTCATAGTATCAATAGGTATCATGATGTCTTTGATTATTATCACTCTTTCTTGTATGCTCAATACTCTCATATGAAAAAAGGATACCCTTATGAATTTACTTAGAAAAACAACTACAATCACTGCATTGGCACTTAGCCTAACCTTGGGAATATCCGCATCGCAAATAACAAGCGAGACAATAGAAAAACCTCTCATCTCTTATGTTAGCGAAGCAGATGCAAAAGATGATGTAAAGGCAGTCTATGCAGAGATAAGGTCTGTCTGGGGCATGGTACCTGAACCCATCAAAGGCCTTAGTCTCAACCCAAAGATACTTCGTAATACATGGGAGTCTTACAAGATAAGTGGAGAAAACAAAAACTTTTCACCAAAGCTTTCATCTATGATGCGTATGCTCGTAGCAGAAAAAAATAATTGTAAATTTTGTGTAGGCTTTAACAAAGGGATGCTTATGGGTATGCTCAAAGTCCCTGAAGATGAAATACTGGCACTACAAAAAGACCCAACAACCGCTCAACTGCCAGCACCTGACAAAGCGATGTTACTTTTTATGCTAAAGTCTACCTCTACTCCACATGACGTTAACAAAGCAGATGTAGAAGGTCTTAAAAAACTAGGATGGTCAGAAAAAGACATCATGGAAGGTATAAACCAAGCCACTCATATGGTTGCTACAGCTCTGTTTATAGATACTTTTAAGATACAGTAATCTATATGTTGCCCTACCCTAAAGTTTGTTTAGTTATATTGAACATACTAAATAGCGTTAAGGAATATACATGAAAACACGAACAAAAAAAGAAGCCATAAAAGGTGCATTTTTCGCTAGCCTCGTAGGGGATGCCCTCTGTCTAGGCTCACATTACGAGTATGATGCTCAAAAGATATACAAAGCCTATGGCAACAAACCCATAGAGAAGTTCATGTCTCCAGGAGAGATGATGGGTGGTCAGACGCATGGCATTGGTTGGGGTGAGCGTAACTACCACCCTGGTAAAAAAGCAGGAGGAACAACTGACTATGGTGACTACAACATTTTAGTACTTGAACACCTAGCTGCTACTGCTAACCCACCTCGTGACTTTGACGTAGCAGCTCTCATCCCTCACTGGATGAACCGCCTTACAAACAACTGGGGTTCGTGGATATGTACCATGACCAAAGAAACCTTCGCACAAGTGCAAGCCAATGTACCCGTAGCCTCTCTAGGTGGTATCTCTAACGCAATGGCTATACGCCATGTGGCTGCACATGCCTACTATGATGATGAAGAGGTTCTAGCTAAGGTGGCTAGACAAGCTATGTTTACACACAAAAGTGAAGAGGCACTCAGTGGTGGAGAGTTTTTTGCACGTGTGACACACAGAGTCATCAACGGTATGCACCCTCGTGATGCCATGGAGATGGTGGCAGTCACCATGAGTCCGTTCATCTCTTCGAAAGTCTCACAAGCCATAAGCAAATACCAAGAAGCAACAGACCCAGACTCTGAACTTTCAAAAGAACCTTTTGTAGATGACTTAGCCATCACCTCTATGGCAAGACTCTGGGACATAGGACGAAGCGAGCCTATACGTGTAGGAAAAGCAAGCCCTACAGAGGGGACACTCCCTGGTGCGGTCTACTTCATACTCAAGTATGCAGATGATGAAAATGGGCTTAAGCATGCCTTACAAGCCAATGCCATGGTAGGTGGAGACAACGCCTCACGCTCCATAGCCATTGGTATGGTTTTAGGTGCACATAAAGGGTTGGGTGCTCTGCCAAAAGAGTGGCTAGATACTTTAGATGACTATGCTTACTGTGATGAAAAGCTCAACAAACTACCGCTCTTACAGTAGTCTATAATCTCAACATCTTCTTCTCTCCATACCACCATAAAAACAATGCCGAAGAGAAGATAAATATGTCAATGGCTATCCATAATGAGATAATGTCTAATGTCATCCATGCTAAGACAGGTAGAATTATGATGGGTGCTAATACTTGTCTGTAAATACTCACAGGCATAATAACCATCGGTTTTCCTATGCCTTGTAACATAGAGATATAAATGAAAATAACCACAAAACCATACGATGCCACACCTGATACGCGTAGATAGAGTGTCGTCTGACGTATGACTTCAGCATCTGATGTAAGTAATGAAGCCAAATAAGGTGCAAAAAGTATAAAAGTACTTACTGCAACCGTACTCATCACCCACCCGTACCTTATAGCAAGTGAAAGTGCTGGCCTAATGCGTTCATACGATTTTGCACCATTGTTTTGTGAGACTATAGCAAGTGTGGCGATGTTTAGCCCTATGATAGGCATAAGAAATATCTGCTCTATACGCATGCCTATACCAAATGCTGCCACAGCTTCTTTACCGTAAGGCGCTACAAAATAGGTAATGATGTACATACCAAAAGCCATCATAAACATGTTAATACTTGGAGGTACACCTTGTATACATAGTTCTTTTACCACAGAAGTATCATATTTAAAATGACTCATACCTACCCATAACTGTGTTTTTCTCACTTTATAAAAAAGATAAAATAGTGTTATAGCTTCAGCGATGACTGTTGCCATAGCGATACCCATCACTCCCATGTGTAAATAATATACAAACACATAGTCTAAAATAATATTTAAAAAAGCTGTCACTATCAGTACATTTCTAAATGATTTTGTATCACCTGTGGCATTTAAAAAAGCATTAAAGAAAAAGGCTCCTATAAAAAAGAATGCCCCATAAAGTATGAGGTTTATATAGTCTAAGGTCTCTTGTTTATATGAAGGATCACCTAAAGCATCAATGAGGTATGGTACACCTAATAGACCCAGTATTGAGAGTAATATAGAAAGAAGTAAGGCAAAAGCTATAGCATTGAGTGTGATGTGCTGTGCTTTTTGTATGTTTTTTTCACCTAGTGCATTGCCTACTAAAGAAGTGACCGCTTCGCTCATACCTATGCCTATGGCTAACACCATAAAGAAAACTGAAGCAGACAAAGAAAGTGCTGCTAGGGCTTGAGTGGAGAGTTGCCCTGCAAAGTAGGTATCGGTCACATTAAACATCGTATGAAAGAAGTAACCGACCACTGCTGGCACTGCTAGCTTTAACACATGGTCTTTTATGCTTCCTCTTGTTAAATCTAAATGCATCTCTATTCTGCTATGAGGTCAAGTGTATCATAAAATTCACCAGGTTCTTGGTAACCATAAAACTTCTCATCTTCCATGAGATCACCCTCAGAATCTAAGAACACAAACCCAGGAGGTCCAAAGACTTGAAATTTTTTCTTCAAAGCTGATATCTTTTTATCGGTACCGTCACTCATGTTCACACTCACCGCAACATAAGACTTTTTAAGCTTTTCTTGCACACGTCTGTCTTTAAAGGTAGTATCTTTTAAGTGTTTACACACAGGACAAGTATCGGTGTAAAAATAAATAAGAAGTACCTTACCCTCATCCATCGCTTGACGTCTTTTTATCTCATAAGCTGTGATGTTTGCGATGTTTTCAAAAGGAAATTCTTGTGTTGCATCTGCATTTGAACTGCCTTTTATCACCATAACGGAAGACTTAGGTAAGGGCTTATAAATATCGGTCTCGCCATACCCTGCACCAATAATTAAAAGTGTTCCCCATATAAGAATGACTGTTGCAACTACTTTTTGTAATGTCTGCCAACCTGTTGCTTTAAAGCTAAGTCTTTGTGTTCCACCTAAGTAAATGGCTATACCCACCGCATACATACCCCATAAAAAGAGAGGGTTTATAAGGTCTAAGTTAGAAAATATCCAAATGGCTACCCCAAGAAGTAACGTACCAAAAAGGTACTTCACCTTGTCCATCCACATTCCAGCTTTTGGCACAAGGTACCCTGCACCTAATCCAAGTAAAACCAATGGTACACCCATACCTATAGCCAAAGAGAACATCGTAAGGGCGCCTAATGTTGCATCACTAGTGCTAATAGCCACTGAAAGAAATGAGATAAGCACAGGTGAGACACAAGCACCAAGTATGAGTGCTGAGACCATTCCTAGTAAAAATACAGGAATAAAACTACCACCTTTCATACCCTGAGACTCCGCGTTGAGCTTGGACTGTATAAATGATGGGAGCTGTATAGTAAATAGTCCGAACATTGAAAGCGCCATAAGCACAAACACAAGCGTCATCGCCCCTATCGCCCAGACATTTTGAAAGTACGATTGCAACTGCGCACCCGTAGCCCCAGCCAATGCCCCCATGAGTGCATACGTAACGGCTGTACCTAGCACATAGGCAACAGCCAACAGTACTGCCTTTGTTTTGGTGACATCCTCACCCTGCCCCGCTATGATGCTTGAGACTATGGGAACCATAGGTAAAACACAAGGTGTAAATGTAAGTAAAACACCAGATATAAATGCCCCGAACATGATAGCCACAGTACTTTGTGTCTCCACATCTCCTGCCCATAGTAGTGTACTTGTAAAAAATATCCAAAGAGCGATGAAGAATGATTTTTGATATGTCATGCTGAGCCTTGTATGAGATTATTTATCTATTATACTACTTATAGTCTATGTATTTAATGTGGACTAGCTCCTAAAATATACTTTAATCTAGTAATTTATAAGTAATACTGACTGCATATAATACGGAGTAATCACATCAAAAAGGAGTCAAGAATGCAAAATGATTTAGCCGTACAAAAGTCACTTTATAGCAAAGTGACAGGGATAGAGAAGAAAGATGAAGCGTTTTATGAGGAACTGTATAAACGTTCAGAAACAAGAATCGCCAAACTAGAGGCTGAAAATCCATTTACTGAAGAAGAACTCAATGAAGTACTTCTAGAAGATGGGTATGACCGTCGTGACTTTATGAAATGGGTCAGTGCGACCACTGCTATGCTTATGCTTCCTGGCTTCTTTGAACCTTTGGTTGCAAAAACGGTACAGGTGCTTAACCGTGTACCTGTTATTTGGATAAACTTGCAAGATTGTGCAGGCAACTCTGAAGCATTTTTAAGAACAGATGGACCTACTGTTGATGAGCTTATACTAGACATCATTACCTTAGAGTTTCATGAACTGCTGATGGCTCCTTCTGGAGAACATGCAGAACTGCAACTTGAAAATGCTATGACTACTTTTAAAAATGAATATCTTCTTTTTGTTGAAGGTTCTATCCCTACTGCTGCAAATGGTATCTATGGAACCATAGGTACAAGTGGTGAGACTTATGTAGACCACTTAGTAAGACTCTCAGCTGATGCCAAAGCTATTGTAGCTGTAGGAACGTGTGCAACTTTTGGTGGTGTACCTGCTGCCGCTCCAAACCCTACAGGTGCTAAAGGAGTTATGGATATTGTAAAAAATAAGCCTATTGTGAACATTCCAGCTTGTCCTGCGAACCCTGCGAATATGTTAGGGGTTATTTTACTCTACGTCATGACAGGGGAACTTCCAGAACTTGATGGACTTTTACGTCCTAAGTTTGCTTTTGGGTATCGTATACATGATGCCTGTGAGCGTCGTGTACACTTTGATGCGGGCGAGTATGTAGAAGAGTGGGGAGATGCTGCTGCACAGGCAGGACACTGTCTCTACAAAATGGGATGTAAAGGGCCTATGACATTCAACAACTGTCCTACAGTCAAATTTAACAGAGGGACAAGCTGGCCAGTCGCTGCAGGACATGGGTGTATAGGTTGTTCTGAACCAGGATTTTTCGATAAGTTTGACAGGTTTGAAGCACCAACACCTTTTAACCCAAATTATAACCCTGCGTCTGATATGGGTATTTATGCTGCAGGTGCAGGACTTGGTGTACTTTCTGCTTTTAAAGCACTAACAAAAGATTCAGTAGCACAGGAGGAAGAAAATGGCAACTAAACATATGGTAATTGACCCTATTACAAGAATTGAAGGGCATATGAGAATAGAAGCAGTGGTAGATACCACAACAGGTGAAGTACAAGATGTTTATTGTGCATCTACGATGTTCCGTGGAATAGAGACCATATTAAAAGACAGAGACCCAAGAGACTGTGGGCTTATGGCGATGCGTATTTGTGGGGTGTGTACCGTCACACACTTCCAAAGAAGTATAGAAGCTGTTGAAAATGCTTTTAATGTGATTGTACCTACCAATGCAAGGTTGATGCGTAACATCATACAAGGTGCTTTGTTTATGCATGACCACCTTGTACACTACTACCACTTGCACTCACTTGACTGGGTAGATGTTATTTCTGCACTTGACGCTGACCCACAAGCTGCAGCAACAGAAGCAGCAAAATGGGCGAATGTAGCAGGAGAAACACCATGGACTTCAGATGTACAGACATTTACCAGCATGAAGGATAGACTGCAAAAATTTGTGAAAAAAGGACGTTTGGGAATTTTTGGTAATGGGTACTGGGGAAACAGTAACTATAAACTAACCCCTGCACAGAACCTTGTAGCCATTACCCACTACTTCCAGGCATTAGATATTCAAAGAGATTTAGGTCAAATGATGACCATTTTTGGAGGAAAAGACCCACATCCACAATCATTGGTTGTGGGAGGAGTAACTTCCATTATAGACATCAAAGACCCTGCTAAACGTCAACTCTTTAAAGATTTAGCTTTAAGAGTACGTGCATTCATCAAAGGTGCGTATATGCCAGATATGTATATGTTGTCTGAGATGTATAAAGGTGAAATGATTGCAGGTGAAGGTGCAGGTCTGAAAAGTTTCTTGGTCTATGGAGGCTTCCCTCTTAATGATGGAGATATTTATACTGCCAATAAATTATTCCCTGGAGGGATTGTACATAATGGTGACTTAACACAAGTCACTGACTTTGACCCTGCAATGGTCACAGAAGATGTGACCCATGCATGGTATGCTGCACCTGCTCCAGAACATCCTTTTGATGGTACAACTACACCAAACTATACAGACTTTAAATCAAAAGCCAATGGTGTAGCCCTGCTTGATACAGCCAACAAATATTCATGGATTAAATCACCACTTTACGATGATACACGTGTTGAAGTAGGTCCACTAGCTCGTATGATAGTAGGATACGCTCGTAATGATACACGTATCAAATCATACGTAGACAACTTTACTTCACGTGCAGGTATTACGATAGACAATCTCTACTCTTCTGTAGGTAGAACTATCGGTCGTGCTTTAGAGTCTGAACTGATGTCAGATATTATTACCGACTGGGTAGATGAACTGAGTGTCAACATCGATGCAGGAGACTTTACTTCTTGGACAAAGTTTGACTTTGCAACAGTGAGCCAAACGGCACAAGGCTATGGTGTAGAAGAAGCACCACGTGGTGCTTTAGGTCACTGGGTACGTATAGCAAATGGTAAAGTAGCAAACTACCAAGCTGTGGTGCCTTCTACATGGAATGCAGGTCCTAGAGATCACCTAGGACGTATGGGTGCTTACGAATCTGCCCTTAAAGGCATCAAACTTTCCAACATCAATGAACCCCTTGAAATTCTAAGAGCGGTGCATAGTTTTGACCCGTGTATTGCTTGTGCAGTACATGTCATAGATACTAAGGGTAAAGAACTAGCTCAGTATAAAATAAACCCTGTATGTGCAGTATAAAGGAGATAAGATGAAAAATATACTTATGAAACAGATACTCATACCTTTTGTATCTATCGCTCTTAGTAATCTAGCCTATGCGGATGACAATAATGAGCTAAAAATAAAACATATACCAGACAATGCTGTTGTACTTCTTGGTTGTGATAACGGCTATAGTAAAACATATTTTACAGATGACGATGAATTAAAGATTAATGTACCAGAAGAAACAAACTGTGACATCACTATCACAGTTAAAGAAATATGTTCAGACGCACATTATGTCCCTATAATGGCAGATGATATGCTCATGATGGTTTCCAACAATTGTGAAAAAACACTTTATATAGCGTTGAATAATGACAATAAAGATTTGGATTTAGAAGACTATAGTGATGACTGGACTGAAATACCAACAACTCCACCAACAACTCCACCAACAACTCCACCAACAACTCCACCAACAACTCCACCAACAACTCCACCAACAACTCCACCAACAACTCCACCAACAACTCCAATGGCTCCTATTGGACTTGACAATATACAAGATTGGAAAAAGCCACGTGTGTATGCTGTCGTTTCGGCTGAACCTGTATGTAATAAAGACAAAGTATTCTCCTTACGTCCGCACAACACCTCTATAGCCAC
>Ga0256840_1002230_pt1 | contig 17294 bp, 13 predicted proteins | sample 355202metaG_FD_185969 | JGI IMG/M metagenome (GOLD analysis project Ga0256840, IMG submission 185969) | Hydrothermal vent microbial communities from Mid Atlantic Ridge, Atlantic Ocean - 355-202 | ecosystem: Environmental > Aquatic > Marine > Hydrothermal vents | place: Atlantic Ocean: Mid... | reverse complement strand
TATTGAAATATTTTATAATCGTAAAAGAAGGCACTCAGCGAACGGTGGAATAAGCCCTGTAGCGTTTGAGGAAAAAGCAGCATAATATGCTTAAATGGAGTGGCTACTTTTCGTGGGGAACATCAACTTATTATTAACAGTGATCAGGCGATGTATGCCTCAAAGAAAAAAGGTCGTAATTGCCACTCTTACTTTGATAAAAAAATGTTTGAAGAGACTCAATATAAATGTAAATTAACGAGTGATTTAAGGCAAGCAGTTTCAAAAGATCAGTTTACCTTGCATTATCAGCCTATTATTGACCTGAAGAATAAGACAATTACAAAAGCAGAAGCACTAATCCGTTGGAATCATCCAGAGCGTGGTTTAGTTTCACCTTTAGAATTTATTCCATTGGCCGAGGAAGCCGGAATAATAAATGGAATAGGGGATTGGGTTTTTAAAAGTGCAATAGATCATACCGCCAAGATACAAGAGCGATCTGAGCAGAATTTTCAAATGACAATTAATACATCACCTGTACAGTATACAAAAAATGGTATGGACGTACCCTCATGGTTTGACTATCTAAGTACTCGTGGCTTGAGTGGTGAAAATATTATCGTGGAGATTACTGAAGGCGTTTTAATGGAGGCGCGTGAGTCAGTTGTTAAGAGATTGTTTCAATTACGGGATTTAAAAGTAGGTGTTGCAATAGATGACTTTGGAACGGGATATTCTTCGCTTTCTTATTTGAAAAAATTCGATATTGACTATTTGAAAATAGATCAATCTTTTGTTAAGAACTTAAAGTTAGGCTCAGATGATGTTGTTTTGATACAGGCAATTATTGTTATGGCGCATCAGTTAGGTATTAAGGTCGTTGCAGAAGGAATAGAGACAAAAGCTCAAATGGATATATTGATTGCAAATGGTTGTGATTATGGTCAGGGTTATTATTTCTCAAAACCTTTGGATGGAGCTAAGTTTTTAGATTTTTATGAGAGTTGGGATAAAGGCTTACTTCATACTTAGGCCACCTATCAACGAATACACCATCACAATTAAAACTTATTAAGTCAAAGTTACTCATTTGTACTCTAAAAGAATATTAAAGTAGCTAGTTTATTACTATTAGGTGTTTATTTAACGTGTTTAATACAAATCATCGAAAAAGAGGGGGGGTGGTCTATAAAAATACGGTATTTATAGACCACCCCCCCTCTTTTTCGATGATTTGTGTGTAATTTCGAGACGTTTTAGCCTCTAAGCGTCATGAAATTTGCTGGTAATAAAGGTTTTGAGGATGGTTAGCATCTGCAAAGAAGTACCAACGCTCTGCGATTAGGCCAAGATATTGCACACCGACTGCTACAACAGGTATTACCCAAGAAGATGTACCTAAACTTAGTGCCAATAATACTAATGGAGCAATAAAGGCTAATGCTAGGAAGATATATTTCATATTGCGAACAAAACTAGCCTTTTTCCCATGAAAATATTCACGTGTATTAAATGAACCACCCATTGAGCCTTGAGCTATTTGTTTAATATTGGGGTGATTAACGCCGATAGCAGAACGAAGGTCAGACTTAGGCTTTATCTTGCTATTGCGTACTAATGACAAAATACGGAATACTAATGCAACTACTGTAAAGAAGATTGCCCATGCCGCATAAAATTGAGTTAACTCAGTTTGCATATAAGCAGATAGAGCTGTCGCAACCACAAAACCCGATGCTGTGCCCATAAGCGTAAAGTTTACAACCGTTAATGGAGAATGCCACTCTTGTAAGAACTTAATGCAACCGTAAATCATACCTGTACAGATAAACAAGGCGTAAACCGTAACTGTAGCTGCAAGACCTAATAGTAAAGTTGCATCAATTCCTGTACCACCAGGCATAGTGAATAATGGTGTTGTTAAGCCAAAGTAATGTGCCGCACCATAAAGGAAAACTGCACCCATTGCCGCTGGCAATGCAATGACTTCACGAGATAACCAAGAAGTTTTCCATTTAGCTGCTGAACGCCAAGCACGCTCTGGGTGACCTAAGTGAAAGAATGATGCAAATAATCCAATAGCCATTAAGCCTACTGCGATAATACTGCCTATCACATAGAAGTCAGGATGTTGTTGTTCTGGCATTAGCTTGAACTGCGTAAATATCTGACCTGTGAATAACGCAAGAAATAAGCCTTGAGCTGCACCAATCAATGTTGTTAAAAATATTACTGAAAATGCTGGATGCATAATTTTTTACCTTTTGTTCAAACCTTCAAAAGTTTAAATGGTTCTTATATATTCTAAAATTTCAAAAACTCCATCATTCTGGCGAAGACCAGAATCCATCTACTGCATGACACTTTGGTTCATCCATGGATACCGGCCTACGCCGGTATGACGATATAAAATTTACTCTAATCAAGTGTTGCTCAGATTGCCTCTAGCTTGCTCCAGTGCAAGGCGGTAAATGTGAGCTTGCTACTGCAAGTGATCATTTCCCAACGCGGCAATGGAGTAAGATAGAGGTGATATGTGCAATCACGACTACCAAGAAGTCATATCATCTAAAGATGGCCCTGTACCTGGAGCATTGTGCGTCTTACGCTCTTCCTTGCTCAAAGGGTTGTCAACACGCTCTAGCTCATCCTTATGGATCGTCATTTTCACTTTTCGACGTGGTAAATAATGATTCGCAGGTTTTGTGCCCCACTCTGGCATTAATTGATAACCTGCATTTTCACGAATCGCTTTTGATACATCAGAGCTCTCATCGTGCACATCACCAAACAAACGTGCGCTGGTAGGGCATGACATGACACAAGCTGGCTTACGCTCATTTTCTGGCAAATCTTCATCGTAAATACGATCAACACAAAGGGTACATTTTTTCATTACCTTTTGTTTTTCATCTAGCTCACGCGCACCGTAAGGACACGCCCAAGAACAGTATTTACAACCGATACACTTATCGTAATCAACCAATACAATGCCATCTTCTTCGCGCTTGTAACTTGCGCCTGTCGGGCAAACGGGTACACAAGGTGGCTCTTCACAATGTAGACAACTTTTAGGAAAATGTACGGTTTCTGTTTGCGGATAAGTGCCAATTTCAAATGATTGAACACGGTTAAAGAATGTACCCGTTGGGTCTTCTTTATACGGGTTTTTATCAACCATTGAACCTGCTGGGCCTGATGTGTTCCACTCTTTACAAGAGGTTACACAGGCATGACAACCTACGCAGACGTTTAAATCTATTACTAATGCTAATTGAGTCATTTTTTAAGCCCCATCTTTTTGCGGAAGCCACCAGCAAAGTATGCTTGCCACTTCGTTTTACGACGATCATCCATGCCCGGTAAAGGTTTAACCGCATCAAACTGGGGCGAGGTTACTTCTGGCTCGCCATCTTCTGCTTTATAAACTCTAACTCGAACATCATACCAACCCGCTTGACCTGTAACTGGGTCAGAGTTTGAAACGTGATCACCGGCATCATGTGCGGGTAACTCTTCACCAATAATGTGGTTAAGCAAGAAGCCTTTATTAGCTTCATTAGCTTTTGGGTCAAGACCCCAAGTACCTGATGCTTTACCGATTGCGTTCCATGTCCATACTGTTCCTGGCTCTAATGATTCTGAGAAACGACACATACAACGCACTTTTCCGTGCATCGACTCAACCCAAACCCAATCACCATCATCAAAACCGTTTTGACGACCCAAAATCGGGCTAACGTATAAATAGTTATGCGTATGTATTTGACGTAACCAAGCGTTTTGCGAATCCCACGAGTGGTACATCGCCATTGGGCGCTGTGTTAACGCATTCAATGGGTATTTCTTGGTATCCGTTAGCTGTGATTCCAATGTTTCATGGAAGAAAGGTAATGGATCAAAATATGTTTCTACACGCTTACGCAAGCGATCTGGCGGTTGTCTACCCGTTGTTTTGCCTTGTGCCGCTAAGCGGAATTTTTGCAAAATTTCAGAGTAAACGTGCACATTGATTGGCTCGTCGTAGCGCGTCATATTATGCTCTTGCGCCCAATGCAGGTAACCACGGTTCCAGTTACGCATATATTGGAATGACTTTGGTAATTCGTAATGGAAGACACAGTTGTTCTTCTCGTACATTTCCCACTGGTTTGGATTAGCTTCGCCTTTCATGGATTTTTCACCACTCTTACCACGCCAACCTGCTAAGAAGCCAATACCAGAACCTGGCGCAGTTTCAAAGTTGATTACCAAATCTTTATAATCTTTAAACTTACGTGTGCCGTCTTCTTTGGTAAACGAAGGTAGCTTTAAACGTGAGCCTAATTCAACAATGACATCTTGGAACGGCTTACAATCACCTTTTGGCGGAAGCACAGGGATACGCACCGAATCGGCTGGGCCGTCATATTCTGAGATAGGACGATCAAGCATCGACATCGCATCATAACGCTCAAGATAGGTTGTATCTGGCAGAATCAAATCACCAAATTCAACCGTTTCTGAATGATAAGCATCACAGACGATAATGAATGGGATTTTGTATTCACCCTCTTCATCTTTATCAACCAACATTTTGCGAACTTCACCCGTGTTCATTGATGAGTTCCATGCCATGTTTGCCATGAACAACATCAAGGTATCAACAGGGTACGGATCACCACGCCATGCGTTTGTGATTGCATTATGCATTAAGCCGTGAACGGATAGCGGGTATTCCCAAGAGAAGCCTTTATCAAGGCGAATCGCCTCACCCTTATCATCGACAAACAAATCATCAGGATCAGCTGGCCAACCTAGTGGCATACCATTTAACGGCGTATTGGGCTTAACATCATCCCAACCTTTTGGTGGCTTAGGACAAGGTGGAATTGGGCGTGGAAAGGGTGCTTTGTGACGGAATCCACCTGGACGATCAATCGTACCAAGTAGTGTCATTAAAATACTTAAAGCACGAATCGTTTGGAAACCGTTTGAGTGCGCCGCCAAACCACGCATCGAGTGGAATGAAACAGGGTTTCCGATTACGCTGTCGTGATCTTTACCCCAAGCATCTGTCCATTGGATAGGTAGCTCGATTTTTTGATCACGAGCGACGATGCCCATTTCGTGTGCTAAACGACGAATCGTTTCTGCATCAATACCCGTAATGCCTTCTGCCCATTCTGGCGTATAATCTTCTACGCGCTCTTTTAATAGCTGGAATGCTGGTTTACAGGGCGTGCCATCTTCAAGCTTGAATTCACCTGTCAAATAGGGGTCAACACCTTCTGTATGCATTGAGATTGGAATATCTAAATCACGATCCCACCACAATTTATTTTGAGGGTCGAAGCAACCATCTTCTTCTGGTACTTCAAAGCGTAAGAACATGCCTTCTTCATTACTGCCTGGCGTCATATCAACCAACTCAGCAGAGTTGGTGTAATTGACCAAGAAGTCACGGTCGTATAGACCTAATTTGATCAGCTCGTGGATGATGGCAAGAATCAAAGCACCATCAGTACCTGGTTTAATCGGAACCCACTCATCAGCAATCGCCGCATAACCTGTACGCACTGGGTTAATCGCTACAAAACGACCGCCATTGCGTTTGAATTTAGACAGCTCAACCTTCATTGGGTTTGAGTGATGATCTTCCGCTGTTCCAATCATAAAGAACAGTTTAGAGCGTTCAAGGTCAGGGCCACCGAATTCCCAGAATGATCCGCCAATAGTGTAGATCATACCTGCGGCCATATTCACCGAACAGAATCCACCGTGTGCGGCGTAGTTTGGCGTACCAAACTGCTTTGCAAACATACCGGTAAGCGCCTGCATTTGGTCACGACCTGTAAACAATGCAAACTTTTTAGGATCTTCTGCGCGAAGCTTACCTAAACGCTCTTCCATAATGCCGAAAGCTTTATCCCAAGAGATTTCTTCAAACTCACCTGCACCACGCTCAGTACCAGGCTTACGCAATAACGGCTTGGTTAAACGCGCGGGTGAGTATTGCTTCATGATGCCTGAAGCACCCTTAGCACATAACACACCTTTGTTAAGTGGATGATCAGGGTTGCCCTGAATGTAGCGTACTTCACCATCTTTAATGGTTACTTTAATGCCACAACGACAAGCACACATGTAACAAGTTGTTGCTTTAACTTCAACGCCTTGCCCTGCTGTATTCTGGGTTTTATCAACTATTGGGATTGTTTTCATTTATAACCTAAGTATCTTGTTATTACATAGTGTAGCTATAGTGGGTTTACATTAAACCTATATTAGCACATTACGAAATTCTAATTAATAGATGCGGGATATTGCCTAATAAATATTTATACTGCAAATTATTTTTATTTATATGAAGATAATGAGATATTTATTACTTAATAAGCTACGAAAGCGTTGCTTGTAAGCAGTTACATTTGTTTTTTATTTGTACGAAGCGTAGAAAAAAAGGGGGGCTTGTGAAATACCACTATTTTATCAGGTTATCTAAAAAGACAACCATTTTTAGTAAGTTTAGCTAGAATATTAATTCATCTTCTAGCTTGCTCTAAACGAGACAGAGAAGTGTACTGTATATGGTATAAGTAAGTATTTCACTGTGAGGTATTGAGTAGGCTAAAAGAGAGGCTAGCCAATCAATCAGCTAAAGATACCTTTTAACATATAGAAGAACATGATCGACAAAATCGCACCAGCCGGCAGCGTAATCACCCATGACATAAAGATATTGCCTACAACACGCAGATCAATCGCGGCGATACCACGAGCTAAACCGACGCCTAAAATTGCACCTACAAGCGTATGTGTTGTTGATATTGGAATGCCAGTATAAGACGCTAATACAACTGTCATGGATGCCGCTATTTCAGCTGAGAAACCACGTGTTGGGGTTAGCTCGGTAATATTCTTGCCAACGGTCGCCATTACGCGATAGCCCAGTGTGGCTAAACCTATGACAATACCAATGCCACCAACAAGTAATACCCAGCTAGGTAAGGCAGATTGTGCTGCAAGCGTTCCATCAGTAGCAATACCAATTACGGCTGCCATCGGCCCAACGGCGTTCGCCACATCGTTTGAACCATGAGCAAATGCCATTGCCGCTGCGGTAAATACCATCATCACAGCAAAAATCTTTTCAACATTAGCGTAGTGAAAGCGCTTTTCTGCTACTTTATCAAACGTCACTCGGCGGATTAAATAAATACCAACTACAGCTACTAATAATCCTAGTAGACCTGCGTAAACAAACTCCATTCCACCATTCACGTCAAGACCAATATGCTTCAAGCCTTTTTTGATTGTCACCAAGGCAATCATAAAGCCTACAAGAAACAGATAAAATGGGCCGTATTTCTTGGCATTTTCCAAGGGCTCTGTGGTGTTAATAATGAGTTTTTGAATACTCATAAAAACAGCAAAAGCCATAGTGCCTGCTAAAACAGGAGAAATAACCCAACTCATAACAATAGTGCCAACCTTGCCCCAGCTAACCGCGTCCATGCTCACGCCAACAGCGGCAAAACCAACAACGGCACCAACAATACTGTGTGTGGTTGATACTGGCCAACCTTTCATCGAGGCGATTAACAACCATGTACCTGCTGCTAATAGTGCAGCTAACATTCCCCAAATTAACAAATCTGGGTTGCCTCCAAAGGCATCAAGATCAATGATGCCTTTACGAATCGTTTTGGTAACTTGCCCGCCAGCAAGATAAGCGCCCGCAAACTCAAAAATAGCGGCAATAATAATCGCTTGCTTGATGGTGATTGCTTTAGAACCAACCGATGTTGCCATTGCATTTGCAACGTCGTTTGCGCCAATTCCCCATGCCATAAAGATGCCGAAAACGGCAGCAAGGGTTATATAAATACCTGCTGTGCTTGAGAAGAAATCTGCTGCACTCGTGAAAAGTTCCATCATCTGATTAGCCCTCCCTTAGCGCGCTAGCATGAGTGATAAACGACTACCAACACGCTCAGCGTTATCAGCAACAGCACCCACCCAATCAATTAGGCGATAGGTGAAAATAACATCAACAGGATTCATTTCTGACTCTAGTTTGAACAAAGTTTGACGCAAACCCTCTTGCATCGTATCGGTCTCACTTTCGATACTACCTAATTCAACTAACATACTTTCAACATGTTCAACTTCAAGCCCACGGAAACCAGTTTCAACTAATTCATCGAGTTCATTAATTGTTTGAAGAGCCTGTTTAACGGTATCAATACAACGATTGGTAAATTCTAGAAATGGTGCATTCATTTCACTTGGCAAGGTCATATTACGACCTACAATTAGTGAAGCAACGTCTTTTGCTTGGTTAGCAATAATATCTTGCCTTAAAAGGACATCTAAAACATCACGACGATCAACAGGCATAAATAAGCCTTTGGGTAAGTGCGTGCGTAACTCTCTTTTCATGACGTCTGCATCATGCTCACCATCAACAATTTCTTTCTGAGCATTAAGAATTTGATCTTGATCACCCGCGATCATGCCTTCAATTAGCGGCGATAAGTGCTTAATTCCCATATAAACACGGTACATATGTTCTTGTAATGGAGTAATTGGAGAGCGACCGAATAGGCCTGACATATAATTTTTAGCAACCATAGCGACACCTTAAATGGAGGAGTTGGTGGGTTTTTCAGTTGCGCGCATTTTAGGTGCTGGGGGAGATCTGTAAAGCGATAAAGCCAGAGTGAAAATATGGAATACTCTTACAGTCAACTACAATTGACCTGTGCGATTAAATCGACTCCTTTGCCAAGGCCAAATATACTGCTTATTTTCGACCATTTTATGCAGCACTTTACTATCTTTCCATTTTCCTGCTGCAACCACGCCTTGTAAGTGCCCACGCTTTAAGACTAATTTTCGATAAACCATATTTTTAATATCGCGATACATTAGTTCTTTATTACTAAGCGAGCCTTCACCATTATCACCTATGCTTAAAATGGGGTATTCAATAACTTTTAATTTAGACATCGACGTAGAGCCTTTGTATTTGGCTTTTCTGCCCGCTAATATTTTTGCCAATACAGCAGCCTGCTCAAAACCTGGTTTCACTAATCCGTAATAACGTCCACGGTGTTCAGCGCATTCACCAATCGCATAGATATTTTTATTACTGGTTTGTAATTGGTCATCAATAACAATGCCACGATTCACGCGCAAACCAAAACTACGTGCCAAATCAATTCTCGGGTTTATGCCGATAGAAATAATAACCGTATCACAAGGTATGGTTTCTCCGTCTTGCAATACGATTTGCTCAACGTTACCCTTACCCTCTATGCGAATAACTTGGTTTTTAATGCGTACATCAATACCCAAATCATCAAGGTAGAGCCTTAAATATACCGAGGCATGATCATCCAGTTGGTGGTACATGAGTCGATTACTATTTTCGATAACGGTAACATTGGTATTGTGATTCGTCATGGCGTGAGCTACGTCTAGCCCAACTAATCCACCACCAATCACCACGGTGTTTTTGCTTGCAACTTGACGGCTTTTTAATAATTCAGCATCGTGGATGTCGCGAAAAGTGAAAACATTTTTTAAATCACTCCCTTCGACTTTCAACATTCTAGGGGAAGAACCAACAGCAATAATAAGTTTTTTATACGCGTGCTTAACGCCTTCATTGTCAGTGACAATTTGATTGTGCTTATCGATCTCAATGATAGGATTATTGAGAAAAACTTCTAAGTTTTGAGATTTAGGTAACTTACCTGATGCGTGTAAAGTCTCTTCGGATAATTCACCCGCTAACATTTCTGAAAGGTTTTCACGGCTGTAGGGTTGTTGCTCTTCGCCACCAAATATTTTTAATTTATCATTAGGCTTTAGATGAAAGAAGTCATAGACAAAACGTACACCAACAGAACCTGTTCCAATGACGATTATGGGCAAGTTATTTTTGTTGATTTGATTCTCCAGAGGTTTATGTAACGCTGAAATGGATCATACCTTATTCTTACTTCAAGCGCCCTTTTTTAGTGCGCGCCGCACTGAAAAATGTACCCCCTAAGTCTAGTATATTCAGACAAATGAGCGCGGTAAAATAGCTGTCATACAATGAGGTAAATATAAATGAGCATGAGAAACGCAATCGAGCTACCTGTTGATCGTTGTCCTGACGGTTACTTAAAAAATCCTGAAGATTGGAACGAAGACCTCGCCCGCCAATTAGCATCTGAATGGAAAGGTTTAGAATTTACTGATGAGCATTTTTCCGTGCTACATTTTGTGCGCTCTTTTCATGAAGAGCATCAAATAACACCTGATGTGCGTGATGCCACTAAATACCTGATCAGTAATGGTATGGATAAAAAAGAAGCTAAAAAATACCTGTTTAAGCTTTTCCCCAATGGCTACATGCAGCAAGGCGTGCAACTTGCTGGTATGCGACGACCTACGGCTTGGTGTGTTGGTTAGCTATTTCCATGCTAAGGTGCGCTCTAATAATTGAATTAGAATAAATTAATAAAGGGTGCGCGCATGGCTGACAAAGAATACCGTCTCAAATTTGGTGAAGGCATTATTAGTGGTGTCGTTGCTCTAGCCTTATCAGGGCTTAGTTTTCTCGGGGTTTTAGCATTTTACTTTCCTGAATATTTAACTACCCCTGACCTAAGAAAAATGTACAGCGCAGAGTTTGCGCAACAGCTAATGTTTTATGGATTAGTGATTGCAGGAGGTTTAGCAACTTTTAATGTTGTGCGTGGTAACAAAAAACGCTTAGGCTTAATTGCTTGGTTCATCATTGCGATAACTCTCTTGCTCGGCGCAAATTCGATTGAAGTCACAGACATTAAAACGGGTACACCTTATATTGGCATGGATTGGTTTATTCTTGATCTTCTCGCCTCTAGTATTATTTTTATCGCCATTGAAAAGTTCTGGCAATTTAGAGATCAACCCATCTTACGCTTAGGTTGGCAGACAGATACTTACCATTTTTTATTAAATCACCTGTTGGTCGGCTTTGTTCTATTAGTATCAAATCATTTTGTGAACGGAGTCTTCGGTTGGGCGATTGGCCTAGGAACAGAACAAATAATTCAAGCCCTACCTTTTATTATACAGGTATTTTTAATCGTATTATTTGCTGATTTAGTGCAGTACTGGTTTCACCGTGCCTACCACGAGATTCCCTTTTTATGGCGTTTTCATGCCGTGCACCATTCCGCAAAGAGAATGGATTGGCTGGCAGGGTCGCGCCAACATGTATTAGAAATAATTGTAACGCGTTGCGCAGTTTTAGTGCCTGTTTTTGTGCTGGGTTTCCCTAAGGCAGTGATTGATTTATACATCATTATTGTTGGGTTTCAAGCAGTGTTTAATCACGCCAATGCACGCTTGAACTTTGGCTGGCTAAAATACATTATCGTCACACCACAGTTTCACCATTGGCATCACTCATCTGATAAAGCTGCGATTGATAAAAACTACGCTGCGCATTTTTCATTCTTGGATTATATTTTTGGTACAGCCGTTAAAGGTGAAAAAGAATGGCCAGAAGAATACGGCGTGGTGGGAGATTACGTGCCAGATGGATTGATTAAACAGCAGTTATTTCCGTTTACGGGTGACAAGATAAAGTAGCCATATCAAGCAATAATATAGCGATAAATCAAAAACAAAATAACAATAAATTGGACTAAAGCAATACTCCTCCAAAAAGCCATAGGATTTCTTTCAATTAATGGCTGAGAATTACTCCTATCAAGTAATGCTTGATTGGGCTTACTAAAGTCACTTAAAAACTCAGAGAGCAATTCGTAACGCCTTTCAGGGTTTGGATGTACTGCTTTTTGCAAGCAAGCATCCATCCAATCAGGCACCATTGGGTTGTATTGGCGTGCCGAGGTGTAATTGAACTTCTTTTTTGATGCGCGCTCGACAGATATTTCTCCATAAGGCAATTTACCCGTAAGAATCTCGTAAGCGATTACCCCTAACGAATAAATATCAGAATGATTCGTACCTGTTTCACCTTTAAAGTACTCGGGCGCTGAATAATTAGCAGTACCTACAATCTCATTATGTTCAACAACCGATTTTATCTCTGCAAGCCCTGCTATTTTGGTCGATCCAAAATCAATGATTTTCAAGGTTTTAAACTCATCCAATAAGATATTATCTGGCTTTAAATCTTGATGAATCATTTCAAGGCGGTGCATCGCGCGTAAGCCTCGGGCAATTTGATCCACGGTGCCTCGTGCTTGAATCAATGTGGGCTTTGGGTTATCCAGCATCCATTGCGCAAGACTTTGCCCTTGTACATATTCAACTACGGTGTAGAGAAAAGTACGTTTGCGATCCATGCCACACACCTTGATCAAGTGGGGAGATGACAAGCGCTTGGCAACCCATTCTTCATGCAAAAACAGATCAATATAAGATGGATCATCTTCAAAATTTACAGAAGGTGTTTTTATCACAACTTTACGAGGTTCGCCCTTTTTTTCTGAAAGAGTTCCCTCAGTGGACAAGGTATCTTCTGCCAAATAAACTTGTGAGCGCGAAGAAGCATTCAACTCACGAAGAATTTTATAGCCATCAATCACATTGCCCGCTTTTAAATCTGGTGGAAAGGGTAATTGAGTTAGTTGCTCATAAAATTCAGTTTTATCGGGTTCAGGTAAAAATTCAACCTTTAAAATTTGTGCGCTGATATTGTCATCGCAATCATTAGCAGCCGCCGCTTTCACCAATTTTTCAGAGGCTTTTTGCGGGTCGTCTTTATGTGCTTCAATAATTTCTTGGATTTCTTTATCGCCAACAAAATCATGAATACCATCAGTAGTCAGCAAGTAAATATCACCTTCTTGAACGGCGCTGGCGCGATAATCAATTTCAAGATGGGTGTCAATCCCCATCGCGCGGCTCAAATAGTCACGATCATTGCTAATCCAAACACGATGATCACGTGTCATTTGCACTAAGTCTGTTCCGCGAAATCTGTAAATACGGCTATCGCCAACATGAAATAAATGAGCAGTTTGAGATTTGATGACTACGGCGCTAAAGGTCGTTACCATGCCTTTCGCTGTGCCGTATTTTTGTTGCCCTTGACTATAAAGCCATGTATTTAGGGCGGTAAGAATTTTGGTGGCTGCTTGTTTCACCGTCCATGATTCTGGCGTACCGTAATAATCGCTTAAAAATTGACTGACTGAAACTTGACTGGCTTCTTTGCCTCCATCACTGCCACTCATGCCATCTGCAATCGCAATGGTGATGCCTTTGCTTTCTAATTGCGCGGCATCATCGGTTTTTTGTGATGGAACGTAACTGCCAAGGAAATCTTCATTCTCTGGTTTGATACCAGCAATGGATGTTTGGCCAATTTTGACGATTAGAGTGTTGAGCATAAGGAAGCAGGGCTTAAAAAGGATTGTTTTCTAAGCCACCCCCCCTGTTTTATGCTGTTTTGTACGCTAAAAACATCTTCAAAAAATACAAAACAGCGAAAAACAGGGGGGGTGGACAAGTATTTATAGGCAATACGCCTCAGATTGCACCTAAAAATTGTCAGATCAAACAAAAAATGCGCTTTATTTTTTATAAAGACAGGTAAGCGATCATTTTTTAACGTAGTGCTGACAACTTTTAGGTGCGAGCTGTGGTGTTATTTAACATCTATCATCTGAACAGTACCATCAGGCAATGTTTCTGCAATTTGTCCTTTGGGTTCTTCCAAAAAGAATAAAATCAAACCAAAAACAACCGCCGAGACAATACCAATGAACAAAAAGAATTGATCATAGCTGATTAATGAATTCACCGTCAAAAACAGCACCGCGCCAACATTACCAAATGCGCCTGCCATGCCTGCGATTTGTCCTGTCATGCGACGTTGAATGAGTGGCACCATAGCATATACCGCGCCAGAACCAGCTTTTGAGAATATGCCGCCAATAATCGTCATGCCGACTACCATCCAAATCGGCCAGCTTTTATCCACCATGCCTAATACTAAAAAGCTCGCTGTAATACCTGCAAACGCGATAATCAAAGTACGTTTACGACCAATGACATCACTAATCCAACCACCGCCTGGGCGCGCAAAGAGATTAATAAAAGGATAAACACCTGCTAATAAAGCGGCGCTCACTTTAGGTATATCAAACCATTCAACATAAAATAATGCCAATACCGAAACGACAGCCAGCTCTGTGCCAAAAGTAACGAAGTATGCCCAATCTAAAATAGCGACCTGCTTGAATTTGTATTGCTGCATGGCGGGCACAGTTTCTTTTAAAACGTGTGCATTTACTTTCCAAATTTTCCAAACTTGTGCGGCATAAATAAGCGTAAGAACGGCATAAATAATTAAAGTAGCTGAAGTGCCAATCAAGCCCATATTGCTGGGTGATAGTTTCCACGTAAGTAATGCCAACGCTAAGAACAAAGGTATATTCATTAAAATATAAAGAATCAAATCCTTACCACTGGTGACTTCCATTGCCCCCGTTTTTGCAGGTTTAAAGTAGGTTGAACCTCTGGGCGTATTGCGTGCAACGATATAATAAAACGCACCATAAGCTATCGCCGCGACACTGGCAAAAGTAATCGCATAACGCCAGCCATCATCGCCACCGATCGATGCGGCGATAAAAGGGAGCGAAACTGCCGCGCCCGCTGAGCCAAAATTACCCCACCCGCCATAAACGCCTTGCGCTATGCCTGTTTGCTTGGCAGGAAACCATTCGCCAATCATGCGGATACCTACCACAAAACCTGCGCCAATGAACCCTGATAAAAATCGTAAAATAGCCAAGCTTTCATAGCTACCAGCCCAAGCAAAGGCAATGCTGATTAACCCACCAAGCACCAAAATAGAGCTAAACAAGATGCGCGGACCAAATTTATCAACCAACATACCCACGATAATGCGCGATGGAATCGTCATTGCTACATTAAGAATCAGCAATACTTTTGCCTGCTGATCAGTAAGTGCTAAAGCCTCTTTAATAAAAGGCATTAGCGGGCCTAGCCCAAGCCAGACAACAAATGTCATAAAAAAGGCGAACCATGTGATGTGCAAAGTTCGGATATTTGCTTGACCTAAAGCGAATAGATTAAATTTGTTTGAAGATGGTGACACGCTAGCTCCGAAAGTTTCGTTATTGGAATGAGGGAAGCAATTAGCGTGCCATATTTGTTAGTAGTCAGATTACTCTACTCAATATTTGTAATTAGAGTAGAATCACTCAATCTTAAATTCAGACTGAAAACTTATGAAACCAGATTTTAATATTATTCGTTGGGTCGCCTTATTTGAAGGTTCTTCTTTGCTCTTACTGTTGTTTGTAGCAATGCCACTTAAATACTATGCAGGTATACCCGAAGCAGTACGCATTATCGGCCCAATACATGGGATTTTATTTCTTAGCTTTTTGGTTGTTTTATTTTTGCACGCGGGTAAACGTGAGTTGAGCTTAGTGAAGACCTTGATGGGTTTTGTGGCTTCGCTTATTCCTTTTGGGACTTTTATTTTTAAGGCGAAGGTTCTGGCGAAATAACCCTTTTATTGAAAACTCCATTTAGCTTGGTGCTGAACTTGTTAAGCCGTCATATTGAGCTTCTCTCTTCATCACCAACCTACAGGATATGAAAATATTTTGTTTACAACGTCTTTTCCCAAAACATCGCCTTACCCATTTTTGGGTCAAGCTCATAGCCATCAAAACCAAACTTTAGATACGCTATCTTTGCTGGCTCGTTTCCTTCTAAAACTTCAAGCGTTACCTTGCAACAGCCCTTCTCAATCGCCAAATCTTCTGCCGCTTGCAACAACTGTGTAGCTAAACCTTTTCCACGATGATCTTCATCGATATAGACATCATGAATATTGATCAAAGGCTTGCATTTGAAGGTAGAAAACCCCTCTATGCAATTAATTAAACCCGCAGGCTTATCATCATCAAACGCTAATATCACAGTGGTATCAGTACGCTTTAAAATTTCACTAGCAAGATTGTCTTTAGTGAAATCAGATAATTCTTTGCCACCACCCATAGGGTCAAGTGCATAGGCGTTTAAAAGGAAGACCAAGGCATCAGCATGGTGTGTATTTGTTAAATCTGCTCGAATAATTTTAATCATTTGGCAACTTTATCATGATAGTAACTTCAATCTCAATAATGAGGCATTTCTATATTAGAGTGCCCTTATATGGTGCGATCATCGCTTTAAGCCATTAATTTTATAGGCCACCCCCCTACTTTTTCGATGATTTGTATTTCCTAATATCATTACTATCTGTTTTTATTGATTATTTTATCTTTGGCACGCTCTTTGCTATGACTAGGGGTAATAATACATTTAGTAACAGGAAGTAAGCATGGCTCAAAATGATAAGCAAAATTTGGTTTTGATTGGAAACGGTATGGCAGGAATGCGCACCGTTGAAGAAATCTTAAAGTTAGAACCTGAAAAGTACAATATTACTGTATTCGGTGACGAGCCTTACGGCAACTACAACCGTATTATGCTTTCGCCAGTGCTTGCCAATGAAAAAACACTTGAAGAAGTGATGCTTAATGATGATGCTTGGTACAAAGATAATGGCATCACCTTTGAAAAAGGTAAAAAAGTTACCGAGATTCACCGTACTAAAAAAGAAGTCACAGCAGAAGATGGAACGGTAACCCCTTACGACAAATTATTAATTGCGACGGGTTCAACCTCGTTTATGTTGCCACTTCCTGGGGCAGATAAATACGGTGTGATCGGCTTTCGTGATGTAAAAGATGTCGATGCGATGGTTGAAGCGGCAGAGCATTACAAAAAAGCCGTTGTTATCGGCGGTGGCTTGCTTGGTCTTGAAGCGGCTAACGGCTTAATGAAGCAAGGCATGGATGTGACCGTTGTGCATATCATGGATACCTTGATGGAACGCCAGCTTGATAAGCCTGCCGCAAAGATGCTACAAAAATCTTTAGAAGAGCAAGGCATGAAATTCTTAATGTCTCATGCGACAGAAGAAATTTTGGGCGATGACCGTATTACAGGTCTTAAATTTAACGATGGTTCAGAAATTGAAGCGGACTTGCTCGTGATGGCTGTTGGAATCAAACCAAACTTCGAACTTGCGCAATCTGCAGGTATTCATTGTGAGCGTGGCATCGTGGTCAGCGACACCATGCAAACGTTTGACCCGAATATTTATTCGGTGGGTGAATGTGTTCAACATCGCGGAACAACTTACGGTTTGGTTGCGCCTTTGTTTGAACAAGCAAAAGTTGCCGCTAACCACTTAGTCGAATTAGGCTATGCACGTTATGAAG
>Ga0256840_1002229_pt1 | contig 17297 bp, 12 predicted proteins | sample 355202metaG_FD_185969 | JGI IMG/M metagenome (GOLD analysis project Ga0256840, IMG submission 185969) | Hydrothermal vent microbial communities from Mid Atlantic Ridge, Atlantic Ocean - 355-202 | ecosystem: Environmental > Aquatic > Marine > Hydrothermal vents | place: Atlantic Ocean: Mid... | reverse complement strand
AAGGGTTTATAATTATTCTATTAATAAATCGTTTATATTATTTAAACTTTGTTCTTTAGCATGATACGATATAAAATTTGATACGTCATCAAAAATATGAAGTACTTCTTTACGTTTTAAATTGGTTTTTTTAGAGGATAAAATACTATCATAAGATGACCATGGATATTCAATCATACTATCTACAAATCCGTGCTTAACAGGATTATTGTGAATGTAGTAAATTAGATTTTGGAAGTATTTTTCTGATGAGATTAGCTTTCTTTCAAAAGGCTTTTCAAACAAACTTCCTGTTCTATTTTGTTGTTTATTAATTGCTTGTGTATAGGCATTAAATAAATTAGAAAATTGTTTTGAAGCAATGATTTTTTTAGGTTTTTTAGTTGTTGTATAAGATAATTTTGAAACATCTATTTCTTCAATATTTTTAATGTAAACTAAAAAATGAAAATGATTTTTTAACAAAACCCAAGCAAAAGTATCTGCAACAGGTTCAATATACTTTGCGTATAATTTTAAAAAGTAGTAATAATTTCCTTTTTGATAAAACAAATCATCTCCATTATTACCACGATTATAAATATGATAATACTTTCCGTTTTTTAATGGTATAATTTTCATAGTTTCTAAATTTTTCTACCTAAACCCTGCCAGCGTTTTAAACGCTGGCAGGGTTTCGTATTATTAAATAAATCGTACCTTTGCAACAACAAAAATAAACTTTTCATATTTAAAATATATACAATGGCAACAGGATTTTATAACGTACCACTAGCGGTCAATGAACCCGTTAAACAGTACGCACCAAATAGTGCAGAACGCACTGAATTACTAGCGATGTACCATAAAATGTACAATGAGCAAGTAGATATTCCATTTTATATTGGTAGTGAGGAAATTAGAACAGGGAATACCGTTTCTATTCATCCTCCACACGATATAAATCACACGGTTGGTCAATATCATTTAGCAGAAAAAAAACATATAAAACTTGCTATTGAAACAGCAATGGAAGCTCGTAAAAAATGGGCAAAAATGCCATGGGAAAGTAGAGCTGCCATTTTCTTAAAAGCTGCAAGTCTTTTAGAAGGACCATACAGAGCAAAATTAAATGCTGCAACTATGATAGCACAATCTAAAAACGTAATGCAAGCAGAAATTGACGCTGCGTGTGAGCTGATTGATTTCTTTAGATTTAACGTGCAATTTATGAGTGAAATATATCAAAATCAGCCTATATCTTCGCCAGGAATGTGGAACAGAATGGAATACAGACCTTTAGAAGGGTTTGTTTATGCCATTACACCTTTTAACTTTACGTCTATTGCTGCAAACTTACCAGCATCACCTGCAATGATGGGTAATGTAGTAATTTGGAAACCAGCAAGAACGCAAGTTTATTCTGCGCAAGTAATTATGGAAATTTTTAAAGAAGCAGGTCTTCCTGATGGTGTTATTAACATGGTTACTGGTAACTCTGCCGAAATTACCGAAGTTTTATTAGATCATAAAGATTTTGGAGGAATTCACTTTACAGGTTCAACAGGCGTTTTTAACAGTTTTTGGGACAATATTGGAAGAAATGTAAACAAAGGAAAATACCGTTCTTATCCAAGAATTGTTGGTGAAACAGGAGGAAAAGACTTTATTTGGATGCACGCTTCCGCTGATGCTAAACAAGTGGCAACTGCTATGTCTAGAGGTGCTTTTGAATATCAAGGGCAAAAATGTTCTGCTGCATCAAGAGCTTATATACCAAAATCAAAATGGGAAGAAGTGCGTAAATTTGTGGAAGAAGATTTAAAATCGATGAAAATGGGAGCGCCAGATGACACTACTAATTTTATCAATGCAGTAATTGATAAACGTGCTTTTGATAAATTATCTAATTTTATTGATGATGCCAAACGTGATAATGATGCAGAAGTAATCATTGGTGGAAATTACGATAATTCTAAAGGATATTTTATTGAACCTACAGTAATTTTAGCTAAAAAACCAGACTACAAAACTATGCACATTGAATTGTTTGGTCCTATTTTAACTGTATATGTATATGATGACGAAAAATGGGAAGAAACATTAGAATTGGTTAATAACACTTCGCCTTATGCCTTAACAGGAGCAATTTACAGTGCTGATAGATATATTATTGATATTGCAACCGATGCTTTAGAAGATGCTGCAGGAAACTTTTATATTAACGATAAACCAACAGGTGCAGTTGTAGGACAACAACCTTTTGGCGGAGCTCGTGGCTCTGGAACAAATGACAAAGCAGGTTCTGTATGGAACTTACTACGTTGGGTTTCTAACAGAACAATTAAAGAAACTTTTGTTCCTCCAACAGATTATAGATATCCGTTTTTGGAAGAATAAAAATTAAATAAAAAAGACCATCAGAAGTGATGGTCTTTTTATCTAAAAACCACTTTGACATATCCATTCTTTATGGTTTAATTTTCCCGCAGATTACGCAGATTTCCGCAGAACTGTATGTGGATTTGTATGTTTATTAGAACACGGATGTTACGGATGTTACTGATGTTACTGATGATACGGATTTAGGCGGATTTTTAGCCACGAATTTTCACTGATTAACACAGATTGTTTTACATCGTTATGCTGATTGAACTAAATTCAGCAAGAGGTTCAGAATCTCGTCTATGTAACTCTACAAACCTAATTTCTATGTGTCATTGTGGTTTAAAATCATTCAGCTTAGTATCTTCTTTGTAGTTTTAAAGGCTAAAAACACCAACTACAAATCAAACTTATACTTTAAACCACCCAAAACTTGAATACCTTGCACTTTATAATTTGTAAAACGTTGGTAATTTGTTCCAAACAGATTATTTCCGTTAATAAACGCACTTAATCTATCAGAAAAACGATATTTTACAGTTGCATTTAAGTCAATATAACTTTTATTAGTAATGTTAGTAATTGGAGCAAAAAGGGTATTATCAATAAACTGATCTTTTCTTTCACTCACAAAGAATAAATTAGCTCCAACAACTATTTTTTTAGCATCGTAATTTGCAAAAATACTTGCTTCTAAACTTGGTAAATTCCATGCTTCTTCTTGAACTTCTAAATTATAAGTGCTAAAACGAGCATTTCCTCCAAAACGAAATTCTTTAGTGAAATCCATTGCCAATTCACCAAAAACACCAAAAGTAGTTACGTTATCATATAAAACTTTAAACGAATTTGCATATTGATAGTTATTGGCTGTTCCAAAATTAATTTCGTTTAATTTATAGAGCGGTTTTGCGTTTTCACTTTTATAGGAAGCGTTAATATTATAAGAAACATTTGGCATTAATTTACCTTTTGTTCCTAGTTTTGCGTTGTATTGTTCGTTAGTTCTTGCGATGTTAAGTGTAGGTGAAACAAAAGGATTTTCTGAAACAAAATCATGATAAGAATGTTGGTGTAAACCTCCTGTTACTCCTGCATAAACAATTACTACATCTTGAATTAACTCATAAGACGCTGTTACATTTGGATAGATGAAAAATTTATTCACACCAGTGTTTTTAATAGCAGCTGTATAAACTAAATGAGCTCCTAAATTAACAGATAAAAAATCACGGTTTACTTTAAAATTTGGACTTATACCAAGGTTGTAAAATCCGTATTCAATTTTATTTACGTTTGCATAATCTTTTTCAAAGCTTCCGCCGATGTATTCTAAGCGCACATCAGTATCTATCCATTCAGTAGAAATTGGAAATTCAAATTGTGGAGTTGCCAAAATATGAAATTCAGAACTGTTATAAGCATCTGTAAATATATTGGCATTGATTTGTGCACCTTTAAAATTAGAATCGTAGTATTTCATCATTCCACCAAGATCAAATCCGTTATAAATTTGTTTTGGGTCAATAGCATTTAGTTGTGTATCTGTTAAAGATAGCGCATCATTTAAACCATACCAATTTAATTTTTGATATTCATAACCAACACTCATTTTCCAATCAAAGGCATCAGCAGCATTTTTATAGTATGCTTCAATATTTCCGTCCAAAAAGTTATTATCTAATTTTACGTCTTTTATTCCTCCATTTGAAGAATGAAAACCCAGTTTTACACCAAAATCATTATCTCTTGTAGTTGATGTATGCGCAAAAGCCTCCAATTTAGGGGTAGTATAATTTCCAAAACCAAGATTTACATAATTTTCATAAATCCGTTCTTGAGCTTTTCTTGCCACACCTTTTGCTTTTCCTTTAGATGGCGTAAAAGTAGAAGCAACAGGAACAGAATGAATAGTATATTCAACTGGTTTTTTATCTTGAATATCATCATTCTCTATCACAGGATTTTTCTTAATTTTAAAAGCATCCTTAATTTTTGGAGTGTAAGGTTTTACGATGTTTACTTCTTCGGTTTTTAACGAATCTTTATCTACTTCTTGAGCAGAAAGCAACATCACTGAAAATAGTAAAATGAAAATTAAAATCGGTTTTTTCATGTTTATTTGTTTAATTAAGAACATATTGCATTTAATAATGTATGTTCTATGTTTATTTATTATTTTATTTACCAAACTAAAGACTAAAGACTAATAAGACTATTCAGGAACTACGGATGCGTTTGTTTTTGCTTCTTCTGCTTTTATTTTTTTAAGTGTTTCTTCGGCATCTTTAACGGTTTCTTTATAGAATTCATCATTTTTAAAACGTTTGATAACGGCTTCTAAAATAACCGTTGCTTGAAAGGCATCTTTCATTCCGTAAAAGTTTTTAGCCATAACCACCAAACCTTTTACACTCCATTCTTGATAGGTGGAATAGTTTTTATTGAGTTCGTCTATTTGTATTTTAGATTCTGCATAATTTCCTTCTTTATTTTTAAAGAACGCATCGTAATAAATAGATTCTGCTTTAAGTGCTCCTTGCGCTATTAAACCTACTTCTTGATAAGCTTGTTTTGCCTTAGTTTCATCACCTGTTTTAACGGCAGAACGTGCAATAATGATTTTTGCATCAGTGGTTACTTTTTGTTCTAAATTGGATTGTTGTAAAATCTTTTCGGCGTAAGCCACAGCCTGATTGTAATGTTCTAAATTGTAATTTCCTTTCATTAAATTGGACTGTGCATACAGAATATTTTGCTCATTTTTAGCTTCTGTTTCTAAGCGTTTTAAAACAGGAATTGCAGCATCCCAATTTTTATCATTTAATAAAACTTGCGACAAACGAGTTAAAGCCTGTTCTGTATATTCATTGGCATTTTGATTGATAATATACTCGTAATACGGTTTGGTTTGCGCCAATTTATTAAGTGAATAATACATTTCTGCTAAATAAAAATTTGCTTGTAAAGCGTGATTTCCGTTAGGGAAACGAGCTAAATATTGTTTAAATCCTTTAATGGCTTTTTGTTTGTTGTTTTGTTGATATTGAATATCTGCCGATTCAAACATGGTGTTATCTAATTCATTATCAGTTACATCTACAAAATCAATGTTTTTAACCCAAGCAGCATATTCATCTACTCTTCCTAAATTAATGTAAATCTGACGAGCATTATTCACCGCTTGTCGAGATTCTGATGATTTAGGAAAATCGCTTACCAATTTTTTATATTTTGTAAGTGCTTTTTCTCCTTGATTGGAATTAAAATAAATCAATCCTTGTTTTAATAAAGCTTTTGGTTTTAAAGCACTATGTTGTAATTTTAATACATTATTATAAGCAGCAATTGCTTTGTCTTTTTGATGTGCTTTGGTATAAGCAACTCCTAATGAATAATAGGCTTCATCACGATATTTAGACGTTTTAAATTTGTTTAAAAACTCGTTTAAAGTTTCAATTTTACGATTGTTTTTTCCCACAAAACCATAGCTAATGGCTTTTTGAAAATAGGCATAATCTAAATTTTTGCTCTTGTTTTGGATTGCAAAATTATATGCTTCCATAGCTTTATAATAATTACTTGAAATAAAATAACTATCACCTAAACGCAGATAAGCATCTTTTACTAAATCATCAACCGTTGTGTGTTTATCAATAAAACTTTGAAAAGCATTTACTGCATTTGGATAGCTTTTTAACTTAAAATTACAGTACGCTATATTGTAATCTACTGTATTGTTTTCTGTGGTTTCATTGGCACTTGCTAAGGTTTTAAAATTGGTGAAGCCTGTAAGTGCATCGTTATATTTATTGAGAATGTAGTTGGTTTCTGCTTTCCAATAGGTTGCTTTTGCAGTATATTTTGTATTCACTTTTTTACTTAATGATTTATTGAAAAGAGCTAAAGCTTCATTAAACTTAGAATCATTAAACAGCTGAACACCTTTATAAAAAGCAACTTTTTGATATATTTCTTTTGATTTAGAATCGTTTTTACGTTCTAATAATTTTAAAGCACCATCATAATCTTTTGAAGTTACATAAGAGCTGATAAGCAATTCATTAATTTCATCAACTTCTTTAGATTTTGGATATTTATCTAAATACTCTGTCAGAACATCTGGAACTGATTTTAACGGATTTCCTATTTCATAACTTAATTTTGCATAATTTAACCACGCATTTTTTTTGATATCGTTATTAAAATCCATTTCCAACGCATTTCTATACGCATTTAAGGCTTCCTGTTTTTTACCAGATTTTACGTAACATTCACCTAAATGGTAAGAGGCATTTTGACCAACAGCAGTCTTACTTCCTACAATTTTATTAAACCAAGAAATGGCATTATTATAATCTTTTTGTTGATAGTAAGCATAACCTAATTGGTAATAATCGCTATTATTCCATTTACCACGTTTTCCTTTATATTGTAATAAAAACGGAATGGCTTTATCATATTGATTAAGGTTAAAATAGCTTTCGCCAATAATTTTAGCAACATCAGATTTTTGTTTTCTATTTGCTTTTGGCAAATAGGGTTCAGCAATATTAATGGCTTCTTGAAACTGACCTGTTTTAAATTTTACCGTAGCTTTAAAATACGGAATATCTTTACCCAAACGCTTGTCATCTACTTGATCTAAATACTTATCTGCATTGTCATAATCTTCATTTTGCAAAGCCATAAAACCAGAGTAATACTTTGCTTGAGTTCCATATTTAGGAGAGTCTAATAAAGGTGCAAAATACGCTTTAGCGTCTTTATATTTTTTTAAACTGAATAAAGCATAACCGTATTTAAAATTAAAATCCTCTTCTTGATTTGCGGTTAATCCTTTTGTATCTACATTTTTAAACCATTTTAAAGCATCGTTGTATTTACCATAATCGTAATAATAATTACTTACTTCTCTATACGCATCGTTTCTTTTGGTGCTTGTTGGATAGTTTTCAACAAAATCTTGCATTAATTCATCACCATCTCTATCGTTAAGGTGCAAAGCTGCAAAAGCAATATAATAATCGCATGTTGCTTTATTTTCTGAATTAGCATCAAATTGACTGCGTACTTTTTCAAATAACTGTCTTGATGCTGTATAATCTTTATCTAAATATAAGGCAGTTGCATGATTAAAATCTTTTAAACTATACGTGTAAATAGTTGATTTTTGTGCAATTAAATGCGATGTAATTAAAACTAAACTAAAGCTTAAAAATGTTTTTAATGTGTTCATAGTTATAAAATGAATTTATTCAAAAATAAAGATATTCATTAAGATAACGTATAAAATTGTGTTGAATTGTTCACAATGTTATTAAACAAAAAGAAAATGATTTTTAATTGAACTTATTGTGATATAATGCTACTTTTAGTTAAGCAATTAAAAACATACTGAATTTCAGTATCATTATAAGGTTTCAAGAACATTCATAAAGCATAAAAGGACAGTATAATTGAAACTTAAAAATTTAATAATCAACAGTAAACCTTGTATTCAAATCTACATCAATATCAATTGTTGAAACAAGGTTACCGCTAAAATTAACATCACATAATGTAACTGTTAAAGAATTTCCTTGTTTTTCTATATAAACAGTATTATCGTAATCTAACAAAAAGGATCTGTTGTAATGTTTCATTGTAACCACGGCATTTTCAAGAGTTGAATTATAATCAAAATCTTGGGTTGTTGTATATGCTCCAGATAATAAATCATTAATATTACCTTGAAAGAAAACATAAATTTCTACTTTATCAGAATCATTATATCCTTTAGATGCGTGTAAAGCAAAATTCCCATAAGAAGGATAATAAGTATCTACATCTGTACTATTATAATAGCCATCATTAATATTACTATAATCAGTAGTAACATCTAAATAATTATCTAATGGCTCACACGGAGCTTCTTCCATAGTTGTAAATTCATAAATGTCACCATAACCTGCACCTGTACCATTTATTCCGTAAGCAGTATAATAATAAGTTGTTCCAGTAGAAAAATTAGAAAAAACAGAAGAAAACAAACCAATTCTTGAACCAACAATTACTTTATTATCAGAAATTGTAGGTGGATAAGTGGTGCTGTAAACAATTCCGTACTCAGAAACATCTAACCCTCCTTCTGTTAATACTTCTCCACCTAATCTAGCCGAATTTCCAAGAATTTCAGCAGGTTCATCTGTGTACATAATAGGCTTAAGCACTACAATGTTTTCAGTACAATTTGTTAATAATAACAAAAGAAGAATATAGAGAATTGGTTTTTTCATAATGGTTTTTAATAAGGAACATAGAATTTTCATTTTGATATTCTTTAGATATCAAATCTTAGTTGTGATTATTAAAAAAAATATTTTAATAATTATTTGAAAGTCCAAATTTAATCTTTTTTTAATTATTTTTGAACAAATTTTATTTTTAATGAAAAAACAACTTTTTTTACTGATTTTGTCTCTTCCATTTCTTAGTTTTTCTCAATATTTCAATCAAGGAAATGATACTGAGTTTGGAGTAACCATTGGAACAACAATGTTTTTACCAAAAACAAATTTTATTTCTACAAAACCTGGAATAGGATTTATGATTGGAGAAACTACTAGATCATTTATTAGTGATCATGTAAACCTAAATTACGGTATTAGTTATTTTCAACATTATACTAAATTATTAGGACGAGAAAATTATTTAGCAGAACCAGAAGAACTTAAATTTAAAATAGCTACATTAAATGTTCCTGTATCAGTAGATTATTTATTCCTTCTAGCTGAGCGATTTCAACTTGGTGTAAATGGAGGCGTTTCATTAAGTTTTTTTCATGAATTTGAAAGTGTTGATACTACTAAAGAAGACTATTTAATTGACCCTATTTCTTTAACTGTGAGAGATTTGGCGTTAAGAAAAGATCTTGAAAAATTGGATATAAACACTTATTTTTCTTTAGGAACTAGTATTCAAAATGATTATTTTAGATTAGAACTAAGTTATCATAATACACTATCTAAGCCTTATAAAAATGTACCTTTACGTAATGATATTTTGATACCTTCAGGTTCAGATAATTTCTTTTTATTATCTTTATCCTATTACTTTTACTAAATATCCTAGAATTTAAAAATTTCTTATGCAAGAAACCATATTACAACTCAAAAATGCCAATATTTATCAGCGTGAACGCTTAATTTTAAATAACGTAAATTTAAGTGTTGGTAAAAACGAATTTATCTATTTAATTGGTAAAACAGGAAGCGGTAAAAGTAGTTTAATGAAAACATTATATGGTGATTTGCCTTTACAAGAAGGTGCAGGAAGTATTGTAGGTTACGATTTAAAAAAATTAAAAGAAAAGGAAATTCCATTTTTAAGAAGAAAAATAGGTGTTGTATTTCAAGATTTTAAACTGTTATACGACAGAAACGTTTATGAAAATTTACGGTTTGTTTTACGAGCAACTGGATGGAAAGATAAAGATAAAATGACGGCTAAAATTAGTGAGGTGTTAGATAGAGTTGGAATGATTTCAGTCTTAGAAAAATTACCTTTTCAGTTATCTGGAGGAGAACAACAACGCGTTGCCATAGCAAGAGCCTTATTAAATGATCCAGAACTTATCCTTGCAGATGAACCAACAGGAAATCTTGACCCAAGAACTTCTATGGAAATTATGGATGTACTTCACGAGATTCACCAAAACGGGAAAACCGTGATTATGGCAACACATGATTATGCGCTAATCCTTAAATATCCTCATAAAACATTAAAGTGTGAAGGAAGTCAGGTTTTTGAAGTCGTACAGAAGACAGTTTAAGAAATGAAGATGGAAGACCGAAGACCGAAGACCGAAGACCGAAGACTGAAGACTGAAGACTGAATACTGAAGACTAAAAACTGCACACTGAAGACTAAAAAATGAACTCAACACCAAAACACATACTCGTTATCAGACTCTCCGCAATGGGAGATGTTGCGATGCTTGTTCCTGTTTTGCAAGTGTTGAAAAAAACTTATCCTAATGTAAAAATCACCATACTCACTAGAAGATTTTTAAAACCAATATTCGATAAAGAGTTGACAGGAATTGATATTCATTTTCACGAAGTAGATACCAAAGGAAAACACAAAGGAATTAACGGAATTTTTAAACTTTCTAAAGAACTTAAAAAACTAAATATTGATGCTGTTGCAGATACACACAATGTATTGCGTTCTAAAATGTTAAAAACTTTTTTGTTTGGTATTAAAAAAGCTACAATTGATAAAGGTAGAAAAGAGAAAAAAGCATTGATTAATCACACAAATTTTAAACAGCTTAAAACTACTCATGAGCGCTACGCAGATGTGTTTAGAAGTCTTGGTTTTAAAATTGATTTGTCCACACACCAATTTCCAACAAAACCAAAATTACCAAATTTAGATTTTATACAACACATTGCTGAAACTGGTAAAAAATGGATTGGTATTGCGCCTTTTGCTCAATATAAAGGGAAGATGTATCCGCTTTTTATGATGGAAAAAGTTATTGTTGAATTAGCTAAAACTAAACAACTTTTTCTGTTTGGAGGTGGTCAAAAGGAAACTGAACAACTCCAGAAAATTTCCAATAAATATGAAAATGTGATTAATGTAGCAGGAAAATTATCTCTAAAGGAAGAATTACAACTCATTGCACATTTAGACGCTATGATTGCCATGGATTCTGGAAATGCACATTTTGCAGCGATGTTTGATGTTAAAACCATTACACTTTGGGGTGTTACTCATCCGTTTGCTGGTTTTGCACCTTTTAAACAAACATCACATTGTATTTTACCTGATATGAATAAATATCCTAAAATACCGTGCTCTATTTATGGAAATAAAATTTGCACTGGTTATGAAGAGGTGATGTATAGTATTGCTGTGAGTGAAGTGATTGAAATGACGGAATAGATTAGTGTGTGATATCTAATTATTTTTTGATTGTAGTTGAAATTTAGGCAGAACTAGCTTGTATTGAAGTGCTTTAGGAATGGTTTAAATATACGTAGTTGCGGACTTTAAAGGACTTAACTTTCGGTTTATTACTATCTTTATTTATATGCACTAACTTTCATTTAATCACTTATTGCCCAATAACTTATATACTTTGTTGTGTTTTCGGACTTTATTCTTATAGACTAACTCTTTTTTTTACCTCTCTTATTTTATTAGCAAGTAACGATAAAATACTCTTTGAAAGGTTAAAAACTCCAGTAGTTCCTATTATAGGAATATTTTCATTATTAACAGAGTAGTTTTTTTGTGCATTTTTAGTAGCTTCTTCTATAAAGATAGGGTGTCTTCTAGAATCAAATCCACCTTCGAAAGAATTATTAACTAATTCTTTCCAGCTTTTACAAACTTGATTGTCTTTTAAATTTGGAATCTGGTCATTTTTGTGATAATATAGCCAAACTTCAAAGCAAGGATTACTTTCAACAGTAAACCAATCTTTTTTATTACTACATTCTTGACGTACAATTTTAATCTGTTCTTTTCTTGAATCATTTTTATCTTTATCTGTATCAAGAACAATCCAAACTTCATCATTTTCCTGAAATGAAAATTTTGGATTTGGATTTTCTTCGGATTTTAAAATAGATTTCTTTGCTATACTTAACAAACCCAAAGGTGAATTGTCTTCGTGGTGGTGAAGTTTGTATATTTCTACGTTTATTCGTGAATCTTTTTCTCGAAAATATTTGAAATATTGGTATTCACGTTTTGCTCCTTCGCAGAATATATAAATACTTTTAGCTTCTCTACTTGGAAGGTTTCTTTCAAAAAGTCTATTTGTTAAAATCATACATCTGCCAATTAAGATCTTTTAAATTACCTAAAAAAGGTATTGAACCATATCTCCCATTTAAGTATCCTTTTCTAATGTCGGTTGTTTTATGTTCCTTAAAATCACTTAAAGAATATAAATCTGTGGAGCCATTGTTGTCTTTTTCAGCAAACCAAATTTCGTCTTGTCGAAAGAGTTCTTGGTCAAGTAAATTAGATTCGTGAGTTGTAAAAATTAATTGCCCCTTTGTATTTGAATTCAGCGAAAACTTTTTAATAAGTTCTTTTATTAGTAATGGATGAATACTTCTCTCAATTTCATCTATTAAATATACTTTTTCTTCTGAAATCAAGCTTTTGAAAGCGGGTACAAAATCTAATAATCTAACTGTTCCATCAGATTCCTCTTCTAAGTCAAATAAAACAGAGCTCTTGTTTTCTCCTAAGTGCTCTACTTTTAAAGTTTTAACCCAGATTTTTTCATTCTCTTTAACAATTATTATTTCATCTCCTTTTCGACTTCTCAGACCAATCATTTTTTTTGGAGAATCTTCGACTTTCTTTATTAATTCATCTAATTCGTTTTCGTTGTCTTCACCAAAAAATTCTTTAATTTCTTTTTTTTCTGAGGATAGAGAATTAATACCTAGATTAAAAGAACACATCATATCTTCTGCGTATTTTTTAAATCCTGAATCTGTATCAATTCTATGAGCCAACGCTCGTGGTTTAGCATCTGGTGTAATAATTTGTAATGTGTTATCAAACCAATCAAAAGCTTTTTTGATGTTCTTTAAATATTTATTATCTCTATTCGATAATAATTTTAAAACTGGCTCATCTGATTTTACAAACTCTTCAAGAAGAACACTTTTTAAAACTTGACTTTTTTCATCCTCTTCAAATTCTTTCATAAAATTAATAGATGTTTTGCCATCAGTAGATGTTTTGCGCTCAAAAATTAATTTATCTTCAGAGTTTCCGAGTCCAGACTTATATAATTCTTCAGTGACAATCATAGAATTTAGTAGTTCTATGCCATAATAAAAAGCCGTTTTATCTTGGATAAATTCGATTGCAAAAACCTGCTTTAAATCTTTATTTTTAAAAAATTTAAATTGAGAGTTTTTTAAACTAAAAGGAATTTCTTCTTTAGTTATTAATTTTTGGAATAAATATAAAGATTTAAACAAATTTGACTTTCCAGCTCCATTTGCTCCATAAATTGAAGAAAGTTTTAGAACATCAAAGCCGTTAATATTATATTTATGGTCAAGGAGTGTTTTAAGTCGATTGTTTGGAATTGTTGTAAACTCTTTTCTTTCTCCGAAGGAAAATAAATTCTCTATTACAAATCTTATTAACATAATTACGTGATATTTTCACGCAAATATAAGTACTTAGTGTTAATTAAAAAAATATTACGCTAAAAAAAGTGAAATAACGTGAAATTATCACTGTTTTCATTTTTTCTAGCGTATGACACCCAACGTAAGAATAAAAACGCTACCGTTTTAATAGTATTGTTGTTATTCTAAGTTGTAAAGTTAGCTAAAATAATTGATTTATACAAGTATTGTTAATAAAAAAGGATAAAATTCAAAAAACAAAACACCTTTTATTTTTGCCTGATTTAACTAATTTACACAGGTTTCAATATGGATTTGTAACTTAATATCTTTTTGATGGATTAAATTTTCCCGAAGATTACGCAGATTTTCGCAGAACTGTATGGAAAAACTGTATGTTTATAGAAACACGAATGTTGCCAATGACGCTGATTTACTATGTTCCTATGTGTTAAAATAGTCATAAATTATTCAACCTTAAATAAACTTTTTCAATAAATAATGCTAATTTATATAAATTATATTTCAGTAAAAAATACCGAATATAATCATGGTTTGTTTTAAAAATTACTAGTAATTCTTTACATGTTTTCTTATCGTTACTTTCACTTGCAAACCTATAATATTCTATGGCTTTATTATATAAAACTTTATTTTGTAGTTCTTTAGAAACATTAAAATAGGTTAAATAAAACTTTATTGCTTCATAAAAACGTTTTCTAAATTCCCATACTTTTTTCCCGTTTACACTTCTTGAACCACTTTCTGGTAACATTCTATAAACTATAGTAATATCTTTGAGTTTTGCCAACTTCATTTTATTAGCAAAAAAAATAAAGAAATTATAATCGTTAAAACTGAGCTCTTTATGCTTATTGTATAATTGAATATAAGCTGTCATTAAGCTATTTCTAAACAACGAAGCAGATGGGGTTATAGGATTTTTTAACAACACATCTTCAAAAGTAAAAGTTTTAAAAGCCTCGTTAAATGGCTTTTGATTTGTTATAAATTTATTTTCATCCTGAATAAAATCTTTCCTTAAAGTTGTAACTGTGCCATAATCTGTATGTTTTTCTAAAAAATCGACTTGTTTTTGTAGTTTTTTAATATCAATCCAATAATCATCACCATCGCAAATGGCTATATATTTTGCTTTGCAATTTTTAATGACACGTAGTAAGTTTAATTCTATTCCGTGATTTTTCTTCGTATCTAATAAACGAATAATTTTAGGATATTTCTTTTGATATTCTTGTACAATTTTTAAAGTATTATCTGTACTTAAATCCTCTCCAATTATAATTTCAAAGTCAAATGGAGTTTCTTGAGATAAAATACTATCCAATGTTTGGGCAATATAATCTTCTTGATTATACGTTGTAACAGCTACACTTACCACAGGATTTATCATAAACTATTTAATTTTTCAAAAATTATTTTTTTAACTTGAAGGTATTCTTTTTGTTTTAAAAATTCTGATACTAGTATAACAAATACCAAACCAACAACAATTTGAATAAATAAGGAATACCAAGATATCTGAGTAAATAAACCTCCAATAAAATAGACTAATATTCCCATAACACTTGCTAAAATAAACGAAGGAAAAATATCTAGCAACTGTTCTCTAATAGTATAATTAATAAATTTTTGAGTGTAATATCCATTAATAAACAATTCTATCATGGATAAAATAATCATACTTACAATCATTGCTTTTACACTTATAAAAGCCGTTGCAATAAGCATTGGAATTGCAATTAATTTTTTAATCAATTCTATTTTTAAGATTAAATCACTTCTTCCGTAAACTTTTAAAAAGTTGATATTAATTACGTGAATAGGATAAAATACTCCAGCAAAAATTAACAATTGCAAATACACAATAGACTCAGACCACTTTTCACCAATAAGTACCAAAATAAAAGGTTTTGCAACGGCTGCTAAGCCAAACATAGCCAAAAAAGTAATAAACATACTGTTTTTTATGAGTTTACTCAAAGCATTTTTTAAGCGTTCTTTTTTTGTTATTTTTGATAAACTAGGATAAGAAACTTTATTAATAATACTTCCAAAATTTTCTGAAATTAATAGTTGAAATCGGTTTGATCTATCAAAAAAACCTAGCTGTTCAATAGAAAATGACTTACTAATAACAGCTCTAAAAACAGTATTATAACCTACAGCTATTAAGCTACTAAATAATAAATTTTTTCCAAATCCAAACAATTCGTTAAAAGAGTTTTTGTCAAATAACCAACTAGGTTTCCATTTAGAAAAAAACCAAAGTAAAAGCGTGTAGATAGTTAAATTTCCTAAAAACAAAGCAACTAAACTCCAAACTCCAAATCCATTTAAAGCCATGATTATTGCAATAAAACCCGAAATTAATGTAGCTGTAAAAGAAATTTTAGTCAATAATTTAAAATCTAATTTTTTTATAAAAACACTTTGTTGAACAGCGCCAAAAGCTTGTAAAACAATTCCTAAACTGCTAACAATAAGAATGTTTTTAAGTTGTTCTTCTTCAAAAAAACGACTTATAAAACCTGCTCCAATAAAAATTAAAAAATAAATGCATACTGCTATTACTAGGTTAAAAACAAAAACTGTGGCATAATCTTTTTGAGTACAATCTTGCTTTCTAATCAGCGCACTTGTTAAACCACTATCTGTAAAACTCTTCGAAAAAGTAATAAAAATAGTTGTTAAACCTATCAGTCCAAAATCTTTTGGGTCTAGTATTCTTGCCAAAATAATTCCTACAACTAATTGAATACCTTTATTCGAAAAACTCTCAAAAAAGCTCCATAACAAACCATTAATCGTTTTTTCTTTTAAATTTTTCAAATTAAGATGTAGTTTATATTAAACAAAAATAATACTTTTTAAGTGAAACGTTAGTTATACTATTAAAATATCTATGTTTTTAGTTATCTTTGAATCAAATTTCAAACATTGAAAAAACTTCATGTACTTTTTTTAGCAAGTTGGTATCCATCACGAGTGTTAAAAACCAATGGCGATTTTATTCAACGGCATGCAGAAGCTGTTGCTTTAAAACATAATGTAACTGTGCTTCATGTAATAACTGACGATAATTTATCAGAAAAAATAGCGATTGATGACACTGTTATTAATAGTGTTAGAACACTTATTGCTTACATAAAGAAAACTAAAAATCCCATTTTAAAATGGATTCAATTTATAAAAGCATATCAATTATTAATAAAAAAAGTTGCACCGTTTGATGTGGTTCATGTAAATAAATTTTATCCTGTTGGATATTTTGCTTTTCGTTTAAAACGGAAGAAAAATATACCATATATCATATCAGAACATCATTCAATTTATAGAAAACCATACAATAAAAAAATTGGTTTTATTGAAAAATTTATTTCAAAAGTTATTGTGAAAAACGCACATACTGTTTGTCCTGTAAGTGATGATTTAGGTAAGGCAATGCAAGATTTTGGCTTAAGAGGAAATTATTTTAAAGTACCAAATGTAGTAGATACACATCGGTTTAAAGCCAAAGAAAAGAAGAATGACACCTTCACCATTTTACATGTTTCAAATATGGCAAAAATTAAAAATATAGATGGAATATTACGTGTAATTAAACAGCTAGAAACAAAAATAACCGATTTCAAGTTTTATATGATTGGAGGAAATGCAGCAAATTATAAAACTAACGCAGTTAAATTAGGCATAAACTTAAATAATATAAGCTTTATAAATCAAGTTCCGCACCATGAAATTCCAGTATAT
>Ga0256840_1002228_pt1 | contig 17300 bp, 15 predicted proteins | sample 355202metaG_FD_185969 | JGI IMG/M metagenome (GOLD analysis project Ga0256840, IMG submission 185969) | Hydrothermal vent microbial communities from Mid Atlantic Ridge, Atlantic Ocean - 355-202 | ecosystem: Environmental > Aquatic > Marine > Hydrothermal vents | place: Atlantic Ocean: Mid... | reverse complement strand
GATTTTAAAGCATTGGCCCAGAAATATGATACGCCGTTGTATGTTTATGATTTTGATGCTATGCAAGAGCAGTATGAAGCATTAAAAGAGGCATTTAAAGGGCGTAAGTCCCTTTTAGCGTATGCTGTTAAAGCCAACTCCAATTTAAGCGTTATTGCACATTTTGCGGCGTTGGGTGCCGGAGCTGACTGTGTCTCTATCGGTGAAGTGCGACGTGCTTTGCGTGCCGGTATCGCCCCCTATAAAATTATTTTCAGCGGTGTAGGAAAGCGTGACGATGAGATCAAAGAGGCGTTGGAGTCAAATATTTTATATATCAATGTTGAGAGTGATGCTGAACTTGACAGAGTGGAAATGATCGCCAAAGAACGAGGAGAAGCGGCACGTATCAGTATTCGGGTCAATCCCAATATTGACCCCAAGACCCACCCGTACATTTCGACCGGACTGCACGACAATAAGTTCGGTGTCGATATTAACAGTGCCAAGCGGATGTATTTGCGTGCCAATAATGCCGAGTATCTGGATCCGGTGGGGATTCATTTTCACATCGGTTCACAATTGACGGAACTTGAACCCATTCGTGAAGCCGCCGTGATTGTGGCCGATTTGGTGCGTTCGCTACAAACGGTCAATATAGCATTGAAATTTTTCGATATCGGCGGAGGTCTGGGGATTCGTTATGATAATGAAGAGACTATTGCACCGTATGAGTATGCACAGGCAGTTCTTTCGACATTGACGGCATTAGATCTTACGGTCATTTGTGAACCGGGACGTTTTTTAACGGCAAATGCCGGATATTTTTTGACCAAAGTACTGTATGAGAAATGCAATGATCAGAAGCGCTTCGTTATTGTAGACGGGGCGATGAACGATCTCTTACGACCGAGTCTTTACGGTGCGTATCATAAGATAGAGGTGGTTGGGAATCAAGACGCCAAAAGTACTCCTGCCGATATTGTGGGACCGGTATGCGAAAGCGGTGATTTTTTAGCTAAAGGATACCCGATGCCGTCGCTAGAACATAATGATCTGCTGGTTGTGCACAGCGCCGGAGCTTACGGTTTTGGAATGGGCAGCAATTATAATACGCGGGGACGCTCCGCAGAAGTAGCCGTTTCGGGAGATACGGAGCGTTTGATTCGAGCGCGCGAATGTTTTGACGATTTGATTGCGTTAGAGACTCCTTACCTGAAAAGTTAAATACATGTATTTTATTGATGTGCAAGGTACGTTGATTGATGATGCTCACAAGCAGCCGATACGCGGTGCTGTTGCACTGCTTGCAACATTAAATGAGCGACAAATACCGTACATGGTAGTTACCAATAATACCAAGCGATCCAGTAGCGATTTTTTAAGCTATCTTAACGGTATCGGTTTGGAAATTCCCAAAGAACACTATTTAGACCCACTCATGACGCTAGAGTCCGTGGTTGACAAAGAGGCGGTAGCAGCTTACGGAGCCACAGAATTTTTAGAGGTGCTTGAGCAGATGGGCTACCGTTTAGACTACCTGTCTCCCAAAACGGTACTGGTTGCCGTTAAAGCAGACTTTCATGCGAACGAGTATGCGCAGATGATCGATTTTTTACTTGCCGATGCCGCTTTGGTAGGAATGCATGAGACAACCATTTATGCCAAAGCAGGTAAGCGTTATCCCGGAGTGGGTGCAGTTTTAAAAATGCTGGAGTTTGCCACCTCTAAGTCGTATACGGTAGTGGGCAAGCCCTCTTGTGCATTTTATGCTGAAGCGTTGCGGCGATTGCAACTGCAACAGCCCGATGCGACCTATGCGGATATTACCATGATTAGTGATGATGTCAAAGGAGATCTTAGCGGAGCGAGTGCTTTAGGGATGCAGACAGTCTTTGTGTTAAGCGGCAAGTATACCAAAGCAGAAGAGATTGTGCCGTATCTTCAAGAGAGTGAACGGCCTCAACGAATATATCAAGATGTCTTTGACGTATTGAAAGCGGGGTTACAGGAGTGAATATGACAACATTACAAGAGTGTCGTGATGCGATTGATTGCATTGACAATCAGATTTTAGAGTTATTAAACAGACGCATGGCCGTAGTGGAGCGTGTGGGCGAGATTAAAAATGAGAGCGGCGGTGCCATCTACCGACCTGAACGTGAAAAAGCAATTATAGCGCGTTTAGAAAGGTTAAGTGATGGGAAAATATTGAACAAGGCGGCTATTGAGGCGATCTTTTTAGAGATATTTGCCGTAGCGCGCAATATTGAGTTGCCCGAACGCATCGCTTTTTTGGGACCGGAAGGAAGTTTTACCCATCAGGCTGCCGAATCGCGTTTTGGCGGCATGAGTGACTACCTCTCTTTGGGATCCATTCATGGTGTGTTTAAAACTTTGGAGTCGGGTCGTGCCAAATTCGGTGTTGTTCCGGTAGAGAACAGCAGGGACGGCGTGGTCGGTGAAACGTTGGATCTTTTAGCAAAGAGTCACATTAAAATTGTTGCAGAACTGTATATGCCCATTCATATGTCATTTGCCACAAAAGCACGCCATCTTGACACGGTCAAATTAATCTATTCAAAAGACAAAGGGTTTGGGCAGTGTCGCGAATTTTTGCAAGAACACGGGCTTGATAATGTTGAGCATATTCCGGTAGAATCAACGGCAAAAGCAGCTATTCTAGCAGCGGAAGATGCCAATGCCGCAGCTATTTGCAGTCATATTGCCGCTAAAATGTACGGTGTCCCGACACTGTTTGAAAATATTGAAGATGTGCATAACAATACGACCCGTTTTATTATTTTGAGTGATTTTAAAAATGAGCGAAGCGGTGATGATAAAACCTCGCTGTTTGTACGTTTAAAAGATGCGGAAAAACCGGGAACGTTAGCACATTTTTTACAGGACTTTGATCGCGAAAATATTAATTTAAGTAAAATTGAGAGTCGTCCCGCCAAAGACGGTGATGTCTTTGCCTATTGGTTTTTTATTGATTTTTACGGTCATATTGATGATGACAATATTCAAAAAGTACTCCAACAGCACACGGATGAGGTGACGTGGTTGGGAAGCTATGTGAGAGGGGATCAATGACATTTAATAATACTTTAAAAAATATTACAACCTATGAAGCGGGAAAGCCTATTGAGTTGGTTGTTCGAGAGTTCGGTATTGATGCCGCGGACATTGTCAAGCTGGCTTCAAATGAGAACCCTAAAGGGTGTTCGCCGAAAGTACAAGAGGCTGTTAAGCGTATGGTGAGCAAGATGGCGCTTTATCCTGATGATTCCATGTTTGCGCTTAAAAAAGCGCTGGCATCACGTTTCAATGTGCAAGAGCGTGAACTCATTATCGGAGCGGGGAGCGATCAGGTTATTGAGTTCTTAATTCATGCCAAAGCCAATGAGAATAGTAAGGTATTGATGAGTGCCGTGACTTTTGCAATGTATGAGATCTATGCCCGTCATGTCGGTGCGACGATTATTCGTACGCCGTCATATGAGCACCGTTTCGATGAGTTTTATGCTGCATACAAAGCGCATGCACCGGAGATTATTTTTATTTGTACCCCCAATAATCCTACCGGTGATGCCGTGGATGCTCAGGAATTGTACCGATTTTTAGAGCAGATTGACAGCAATACGCTGGTGGTCATTGACGGCGCCTATATGGAGTATGCCGCATACAAAGATGCTGCAAAAGCCATTGCGCCCAAAGAGCTGATTGAACGTTTTGACAACGTCATCTATTTAGGGACGTTTTCAAAAGCGTACGGACTCGGAGGCATGCGTGTGGGTTATGGAATTGCCTCGGAATCTGTTATTGAGGCACTCTATAAACTGCGTCCACCGTTTAATATTACAACGCTCTCTTTGGAAGCTGCTACGGTGGCATTGGCAGATGAGGCTTTTGTGCTTGAATCGGTTCAAGAGTGTTTTGAACAGATGCAACATTTTGAGACATTTGCAGCCAAACAGGGTATTTCAGTGATTCCTAGTTATACCAATTTTGTTACATTACAGCTCCATAATGAACAAAAATCATCGGACTTAGCGTTTGCACTACTTAAAAAAGGTATTATTGTAAGAGATTTAAGCGGTTATGGTCTCAATGCTATTCGTGTAACAGTAGGGACCCCTGAGCAGAATAGACACTTTTTTGAGCAGTTTACGGCAGTATTATAAGTCATATGTAGGTTTCAATGGATTTTAAAGCTCTCTTTTCGCAACTGGTTTCACTTTACAGTAAATTGACATCATCGCAAAAAATAGTCATTGGTGGTGCCGTTGCTACAATTGTGGCGTTTTTAATTTTTCTGGTAGTATATACGTCCCAAAAGAGTGCACAAGATAACTACAAAGTACTGTTCGAATCACTCTCTTCGGAAGATGCCGCCAAAGTCATCGATAAGCTGGAGAAAGACGGCGTACCGTACCGTATTGTTAAAGACAATGTGATTGAAGTCCCTCAGGATGTGGTCTACAAAGAGCGTATTGCCATTGCCTCTTTGGGTATTCCGAAAGAGAGTGGTGTCGGATTTGAACTTTTTGATAAACAGGAGTTCGGCGCGACCAGTTTTGATCAGAACGTAAAATATTTACGCGCACTTGAAGGCGAGTTGGCGCGAACGATTGATGCGCTCTCTCCGGTAGATCGTTCCAATGTCAATTTGGCCATTCCCAAAGAGAGTCTTTTTGTTTCCAAAGAGGTGGCGCCTTCGGCTTCGGTTATGGTGCAGCTCAATCCTGGTCGTATGTTAACGCATAAGCAAATTCGCGGTATCAAAAATTTGGTAGCGGCATCGGTGGCGAAATTGACACCGGAAAATGTCACGCTGATTAATTCCGATGGCGAGACACTAGGTGACGAAGATGAGATGATTGCCATGAGTGAACTCTCTGCAATGCAGCAAAAATACAAATCACTTGAGGAGAAGAAGCGAGAGCAAAAAATTGTTAATGTATTGGCTCCGTTTATCGGGGGTAAAGATCGGGTGGTTGCCAAGGTGACCATTGAGTTTGATTTTTCACAAAAGAGTTCGACGTCCGAGGTGTATGACCCGGACAGTGTTGTTCGAAGCGAACAGTCACTTGAAGAGAAACGTGAAGGCTCTTCGCCGGCACCTGCGGGCGGCGTTCCCGGTGTAGTGAGCAACATTGGACCCGTTCAGGGGTTGGAATCGGCTCAAAGTCAAGACAAATATACAAAAAATTCTACGACAACAAATTATGAAATTTCTAAAACCGTTTCGACGACCAAAGGAGAGTTCTCCAAAATTAAAAGAATTACCGCTGCGGTTGTGGTTGACGGGAAGTACCGCAATACCAAAGATGCCGAGGGTAATGACTTGGATGTTTTGGAGTATGTTGCTTTGGACGAAAGTCAGTTGGATGCGATTACCTCTTTGGTGAAGCAGTCTATCGGTGTTGATGAGCAACGCGGTGATCAGGTTTCGGTGCGAAACTTTCAATTTGAACGCTCCAAGTCGATGTTGCAAGGAGAAGATACCGCGAGCAAGATTTCAGGTTTTGTCAATAGTTATATTGAACCTTTTTTACCATTACTGCAATATCTTCTGGTTGCCATTATTCTGTTTATTGCCTATAAAAAAATAATTCTTCCCTTTGCCGAAAAGATGCTGGAGGTAACCAAAGAAGATGATGTTCTGGAAAAACCCGTTTTGGATTTTGAAGATGAAGAGGAAGAAGATTTAGTCGAAAAAGCACAACAGATGCGTAAAAAAGTCGAAGAGCAGCTCGGCATGAATGAAAACTATAATGAAGACGAGCTCAAACATGATGTACTGATTGAAAAAATTAAAACCATTGCCGAAGATAAACCCGAAGAGCTGGCCTCAATTTTTCATGCATTAATTCAAGAAGAACTTAGCGGCGGCAATGAAATTGCAAAACCACCGACGAAGGAGAGCTCATCATGACACTTTCACCAACCCAACAGGCACAGCTTGACGAGATGAGTATGTCCGAGAAAATCTCAATTTTTTTGCTGCAGTTAGGTGAGGATGCTACCGCAAGTATTTTCTCTAATATGAGTGTCGAGGATATTACCGAAGTTTCCAAATATATTGCAGATAACAAAACGATTGACAAAACCATTGCCACGGCAGTACTTGAAGAGTTTTATGCTATTATCCAGTCGAGTCAATACATGAGTAGCGGCGGTATGGAATATGCACGGGAAATTCTCTACAAAGCATTAGGGCAAGAAGAAGCAAAAAAAGTGATGGAACGCCTCTCCAAAAGTATGGCAAATACTCAAAATTTTGCCTACTTGGCTAAAATCAAGCCACAGCAGTTGGCAGACTTTATTGTTAACGAGCATCCGCAGACCATTGCGCTGATACTGGCGCATATGGAGCCGACGGCGGCGGCTGAGGTTATTGGTCTGTTTAGTGATGAGTTGCGTTCGGAAATTGCTATGCGTATGGCGAAGCTCGGCGATATTTCCCCTTCGGTTATTAAGCGGGTCAGCGCCGTATTGGAGTCAAAACTGGAGTCTTTGGCGTCGTACAAAGTCGAAGTGGGCGGTCCGCGTGCGGTGGCCGATATTTTCAACCGTTTGGGAGCAAAAGCATCGAAATCGACTTTGGCACAGATTGAGCAGCTTGACGAGCAGCTTGCCGGATCGATTAAAGAGATGATGTTTACATTTGAAGATATTGTGGCGCTTGACGGTACCGGTATTCGTGAGATTTTAAAAGTGGCCGACAAGAACGATTTGATGCTTTCACTAAAGAGTGCTGCCGAAGAGCTTAAAGAGAAATTCTTTTCCAATATGTCCGAACGTGCCCGTGCCGCTTTTGAAGAGGAGATGCAGTTTATGGGAGCAGTCAAAGTAAAAGAGGTGGAAGCGGCACAGCGAAAAATTGTCGAAACCGTACAGCAGCTTGCAGAGCAGGGTGTCTTACAGGTCGGCGAAAATGATGAGATGATTGAGTAGAACCATGGACAGAGTCATTACCAAAGAGATGCTAAAGCGTCAAGATGTTCATAAATACAAATTTAAAGTACTCGCTATCGGCGGGCATGCTGATGCAGCAGATTCGGTAGATACGACACACGCTGTTTCACCGTTGCATTCCGATGAGAATGCCGGCAACGAAGCCGCGACATCGTCACGAGACGAACTGGTTGAATCGCTGTTGAAAAAAACGGATGAAATCTCTTCAAACTTCATTAAAATACAGATGAAACTAGAAGAGCAGGAGAAGGTCTTTAAAGAGGAGCTTGAGAGGGCAAAAAAAGAGGCATATGATCAGGGTGTCATTGATGGTAAAAAGGCTTTTGAAGCTGAGTTGCAGGCATCTCAGTCTGAAGGAGTCGAGCAGTTTGCCAAATCGGTTAAGACGTTGAATGCTGCCGCTGCCGAATTTGTTGATGCACTGGAGGAGATTCGGCAGGAGTTGACATTGGCTGCTTTGGATATTGCCAAAGAGGTCATTGAAGATGAGTTGCACGAGCACTCCAATGCTATTGCTAAAAAACTTTCCTCTGCGCTCATTGCCGAACTTCACAGTGCAGCCAAAGTAACGTTGCGCGTCAACCCCAAAGATCATGGGGCAGTGAGTGAACGTGTGTCGAATTTAGAACATGTTACGGTGATTTCCGATAGTGCCGTGAGTCCGGGTGGAGTCATTGCCATTAGTGATGTGGGCAATATTAATTCAGAAATTATGAAACGATATGAACGTATTAAAAAAGCAGCCCTTTCGGGTTGAACAATAAAGTTTAGGTAGAGAATGGATATTAAATCATACAGTATGGAACAGCTTGAGACATTGTGTCAAGAAATTCGCGAACGTATTATTGAAGTGGTTAGCAGTAACGGAGGACACTTAAGCTCAACACTGGGTGCAACGGAGCTTATTGTTGCAATGCATAAGGTGTTTGATGTGCAGAAAGACCCTTTTATTTTCGATGTATCGCATCAAGCGTATGCGCATAAGCTCTTAACCGATCGCTGGGAGGCATTTAAAACATTGAGACAGTTTGGAGGTATTTGCGGCTACACGAAGCCGAGCGAGTCTGCGTACGACTATTTTGTAGCCGGTCACAGCTCTACATCGATCTCGTTAGGCGTCGGGGCCGCCAAAGCCATTGCGCTCAACGGAGAGCGTGACACGCGCATACCTGTAGCCGTTATCGGTGACGGCTCCATCAGTGCAGGTATGGCCTATGAAGCCATGAATGAGCTGGGTGATTTGAAACTGCCGATGATCATTATTTTAAATGATAACGAAATGAGTATTGCCAAACCCATCGGTGCGGTCAGTCGTATGCTCTCTTCAGCCATGGCGAGCCCTTTTTATCAGAAATTTCGCAGCAATATGGAGCAGTTTGTCGACAATTTCGGTGACAGTGCCCACTATATGGCAAAGCGGTTTGAAGAGTCTTTTAAACTCATTACCCCGGGCATCTTGTTTGAAGAGATGGGCATTGAGTATATCGGTCCTATTGACGGGCATAATCTGCCGCAGCTTATAGAAAACTATGAACTGGCGAAACAGATGCGGCGCCCCGTCATTTTACATGTACAAACACTCAAGGGAAAAGGGTATGAAATTGCCGAAGGACAGAACGAGAAGTGGCATGGTGTCGGTCCGTTTGACATACAAAGCGGCACGAGTAAAAAGAGCAGTACCAAAAGTGCTACGGCAATCTACTCCGAAGCGCTGTTGCACGTAGCCAAGCAGAATAAAAAAATTGTCGGTGTTACCGCCGCCATGCCGAGCGGTACGGGTATTTCACCGTTAATGGAGCAGTTTCCGGAACGTTTTTGGGATGTCGCTATTGCCGAACAGCATGCCGTGACCTCCATGGGCGCATTGGCCAAAGAGGGGTTTAAACCTTTTTGTACCATCTACGCAACCTTTATACAGCGCGGATACGATCAGGTCATCCATGATGTCTGCTTAATGAATCTTCCGGTTGTTTTTGCACTGGATCGGGCGGGGATTGTCGGCGAAGACGGTGAAACCCATCAGGGTGTATTTGATATCAGTTTTTTGCGTGCCATACCCAATATGACACTTTTGGCTCCGCGTGATGAGAAGTCTATGCATCAGGCCGTTGGATTTGCGGCAACATTTTCAACACCGTGTGCGTTGCGTTACCCTCGCGGTAATTTTTTTGATGTCACCCTTCCGGAGTCACAACCGTTTGAATTGGGTGTCTCACAACTACTGATTTCAAGTAGCAGCGACATACTGTTTATTGGTTACGGCAATGGTGTCGGGCGCGCAAAAGCGACCTTGGACCTTCTGGACGAGGCGGTTTCCCTTTTAGATCTGCGTTTTGTCAAGCCGCTCGATACATCGATGTTACGACGACTCGCACAGCAACATAAACGGTGGTATGTTTTTAGTGACTCGGCTCGAATGGGCGGTGTCGGCAGTGCGCTTTTAGAGTTTCTAAACGACGAAAATATCAGTGATGTTCATGTCGTGACTTTTGAATATACCGATGCGTTTATTACCCATGGCAAGACAAGTTTGGTTGAAGAGTCGCTAGGACTGCTTCCGGAGCAATTGGCGCAGCGCATTACATAAGAAATGTTGCAGCATTGTCTTACGCAGTAGACCGACAAAGAGCCGTATTAACAAATTCGTAAATATTGTCAACGTTGCCGTCGAGAGTCATGAAACTTTTTTACCCCAGTTTCAGTCTGTAAAATAACAGCCGCCCTCAAAGAGAATGATATTGATATAGATTATCAATATTAAGTATCTGTTAAGTTGAGAACTATTATCATTTCAAAACATTACCGTTAATGAGGGAGAGATGATGATAGACGTATTGGCAGGGACACTGTTGGCTTCGGCGTATCCGTTAGAGAGCGGTCAAATGCACTCAAAACAGTCGGGACGCTATGAAGTTATTGCGACGCTACCCAAAGAGGCACAGAGTGTGCGTGCCATGTTTCAATATGCTCGGGTCAAGGGATTGCTGCGATCGGCGTACATTCATAACAGCTATGCCGATGATCATGACAGTGCTGTTGCCGTAGGCGGTGTATTTGGTTTTGAAACAGCTTCGTACGAAGGGGTCAGTTTACATGTAAACGTCACAACATCGCAATATGTTTCAGCGCTTAATCATCACGCTACAGGTAGCAACTTGAATTCTGATTTTTTTGATACCTCAGGCACGGGTTTTACCTATCTGTCACATATGAATCTGAACTATGAAAAGGATCGTTTTGCCATAACGGCAGGCCGCTTAACGCTCAATACCCCTTATGCCGACGCCGATGATATTCGTATGGCCGCAAACAGTTTTGAAGGGATTCGAAGCAGCTATGATGTTACGGAACAAGCACGAGTTGAACTCTTGTACGTGACACGGTGGGCAGGGCACGATGCCACTGAGAATCAATACGAATTTACTCCGTTAGTCGACGGGGGTTCGGGTCTTGGTGCAGTCGGGTTAAGTTATGTGCTCAATGATGAAAACAGTGCCGCATTGTGGTATTACCGTGCTGATGCCATGAGTCATATTCTTTATGCCGAATATTCCGGGCACTACAACATTTCAGAAAATTTTCACATTGAGTACGGTTTACAAGGAAGTGTATTGCGGCAAATGAATGACTCCAATGTTCAAGGAGCAGTTATCGGACTCATGGGTATTGTCGATTACGGCAGCGTTTTTTGCGGTATGGCATTCAATCGGGGTTATGTCGATGCCAATAACGCAGTAAGCGACGGTTTTGGCGGTGGGCCGTACTATACGTCACTCGATGAAGCGACGCTCGGAACGGTTTCCGAAACGGCGCAAGGTGATGATGTGATGGCGTATCGGCTTGGAGTCGGTTATCGCTTCACGGCAATCGGAATGACGGTTGAGGGAGTGGTTGGACAGTTGCGTTCGCGACATAAGGTCGTGAACATTAAAGAGAGCGATTGTATTGTTACCTACAATATTACGGAACAGCTCTCGCTCAACGGCTCATTAATGGCATATCATTCGCATGACAGCCGTGATAATGTGAACCGTGTTCTTGTGAAAATTGATTATAGTTTTTAAATTTTTCCTTACTTTAATATGATATTTATTATCATTACAAGAATTAATACTATTTTAGGTACCATATACTAATGAAACGATTAAGTGATTGTCATAAAAAAGCTCTTGTCAAAGTAACAAAAATTAATACGTCAGGCCCGTTGAAGCAGCGGCTCATTTCGCTGGGAATTATGAAAGGAGTGCTCCTTCGGGTGCTTGCCCAGACCGCAGCCAAGGGCACTATTGAGATTAAAGTAGGTAAAATGCAAATTGCACTGCGCGCTGAAGAGGCTCGGCTTATTGAGGTTGAAGATGCTGAGTAGAAAAACACTGCCGGTAACGGGAACCTGCCCGGTAACGGCAAACCACATTAAAGTAGCTCTTGTCGGGCAACCCAATGTAGGCAAGAGTATGCTCATTAACTCCATCTCCAATTCCCATTTACATGTAGGTAATTTTACCGGGGTTACGGTTGAGAAGTCTGAAGTACTGTTTGATTATAAAAACTACCATTTTACCGTGGTCGATCTTCCCGGAACGTATGCGTTTTCGGACTATACCATTGAAGAGCGCGTGACCAAAGAGTATTTGTGTGCCGAAACGTATGATATGATCATTAACGTGGTGGACTCTACCAACTTGGAGAAGAATCTGCAGTTGACATCAGAACTCATGAGCCTGGGTAAAAAAATGGTTATTGCATTAAACATGAGTGACGAGGCGCAAAAAGAGGGCATTGAGATTGATGCGGCGTACCTTTCACAGCTTTTGGGTGTGCCGGCGGTGAAGGTTTCTGCGGTGACAAAAATGGGAGTGGATACACTCATTGATACGGTAGTTGCCACATTTGAACAGGAACATCAGGAGCCAAAGCTCATTTTTAGCGAGCCGGTAGAAGAGGAGATAGCCCATATTGTCGCGTACCTTGAAAAACACCGCTACGATACCGCCAACAGTTACCGAAATGTTGCTATTAATCTGTTGAAAAACAACCAACAGACTTATGAAGAGCTGCACGATAACCCTATTTGGACGGAGTTACAACCTATTTTAATTGAAGCGAGCCATCATATTGAATTGCACCATGACAGCAATGATCTTAAAGAGGCATTTGCCGAAGAGTACCATGCCTTCAATCGCGGTATTATTGCTGAAACCGTTACGAATAGTGCCGATGATGTGCAGGAGCTGACACTTACCGAACGCATTGACAATGTATTGATTCATCCACTTTTTGGATTACCCATTTTTCTCTTTTTTATGTGGAGTCTGTTTCAGTTAACGTTTGAGATCGGCTCGATTCCCATGGAGTGGATTGACGATTTTTTCATCTGGTTTGGTGAGACTATCGGGTCCACTATCGCCAATGATGAGATGCGTTCATTGGTAGTAGACGGTATTATTGCCGGTGTGGGTGCAGTTGTACTGTTTGTCCCCAATATTATTATTTTATTTATCGGTATTGCACTGCTGGAGTCAACGGGCTATATGTCGCGGGTTGCCTTTTTACTTGACGGCTTTTTTCATAAATTCGGGCTGCATGGACAATCGTTTATTCCGCTTGTCACGGGGTTTGGCTGCTCTATTCCGGCCTATATGTCGGCACGGATTCTTAAAAATGACCGCGATCGCTTGCTCACACTTTTTGTTATCGGTTTTATGAGTTGCGGAGCGCGGCTTCCGGTTTACGTGCTTTTTGCCGGAGCATTTTTCTCGCAAGAGATGGCGGGTAATGTTTTGTTTGCCATCTATATGGCGGGGGTATTCATAGGGCTTATTGCCGCTAAAGTGCTTAAAATGACGGCATTTAAAGGAGCGGATGAACCATTTGTTATGGAGATGCCAAAATATCGCTTGCCCTCATTTAAGCTCATCTGGCATACGGTGACGACGAAAACATGGATGTATTTGAAAAAAGCAGGTACGTTTATTGCCGCCGCATCGATGCTGGTTTGGTTTTTAAGTAACTATCCACACAACAAAGCATTGGAACAGGAGTATGCACAACGCATAGCAACAGCAGTTTCACCGCAAGAATCGGCGCTTCTTGAAAACCGCATGGCATCACAGCTGCTCGAATCGAGTTATTTGGGACAGATTGGTAAATTTATTCAGCCTCTCTTTGAGCCCATCGGCATGGACTGGAAAATGTCGGTAGCACTTCAGACGGGTCTTGCCGCCAAGGAGGTTGTTGTCTCGACGCTGGGGGTACTGTATGCTCTTGGAGGTGATGTGGATGAGCAGAGTGAATCGCTTGCTAATGTACTTTCAAATAATATCTCGTTTGCTTCGGCCGTGGCGTTTATTGTGGTAATTATGACCTATTTGCCCTGTTTGGCGGCATCCATTGTCTTTACCCGTGAAGCCGGCGGCATCCGCTATTTCTTTTATCTGTTTGTGTTTACCACATTCACGGCGTATTCGCTGGCATTTATTGCCTACAGAGTCACGTTGGCAATCACGGGGTGAGGTTATGGAGGTAGCGGTAATTATTCCCGCATACAATCGTGTATCTACCATCGCCCGAGCTATTGAGTCGGTATTGGCACAAAGCCTGCTGCCGCAAGAGATAATTGTTGTCGATGACGGCTCAAGCGATGCCACATCCGAAGTAGTGAAAATGTACAGCGAGGTGACCTTGTTACGCCAAAAAAACATGGGCGTTTCGGCAGCTCGAAATAATGGGGTAATGATGGCAGAATCGGAATGGATCGCCTTTTTGGATTCGGACGATACCTGGCATCGAGACAAATTGAAGCGGCAAGCGCTATTTCATCATGAGCATCCAAATACGTCAATTTCTTATACCGACGAGATGTGGATACGCAATAATTTACATGTAAATCTTCCCAAGAAATTTTCCAAATCACCGGAGCGTCTGTATGAGCGTTCGCTTTCACACTGTCTTATAGCGCCTTCATCGGTGCTGATGCGCAGAGAACTTTTTAATGAGGTCGGCGGCTTTGACGAGTCCTTGGCAGTGTGTGAAGATTACGATTTATGGTTGCGTCTGTTAAAAGAGCATGATGTCGGACTGGTTCACGAAAAGCTTATAACCAAGTACGGCGGTCATGAAGACCAGCTCTCAACAACGTTTTGGGGTATGGACCGGTTTCGTGTCAGAGCGCTGGAAAAATTACATGTAAATTATCCTCAGGATCTACTGCTTAAGAAGATGCTCATAACAAAATACAGACGGCTTTTAAGTGGAGCATTGAAACATGAACGCTTTGAAGCAGCGCACCACTATGAAACGCGTATCAGCGTACTGACATCGTAAATTCTTTTTTTTGTGCCACCTAGGGGGCAGAACTCTTTTTTGAAATATCCTACAATACTTCTGTAAATAAAAAAAACCGATGCTCTCAAGAGCGTCAAAAGGAGTTTGTTATGGTTGTGACACGATTTAATCCCAGTATTCAGTTGCGAGAAGTCAAACGGGGATTTGACCTGCTCAATGCAATGCTTGACGATATGAGCCAAAGTAGCACGACAGGGGGTGCTAGCGGGGATTTTGTTCCGGCGATCAATACGCGTGAAGGGGAGTATGCCTATCATGTTGAGGTCGATCTACCGGGAATGAAAAAAGAGGACATTAATATTCAAGTAGAGGACAATACTCTGGTTATCTCCGGTGAGCGTAAAGTCAAAGAGGAGATAAAAGAGGAAAACTACTATAAAATTGAGAGCCGTTTCGGCACGTTTTCACGCTCTTTTTCTCTTCCTGAAGATGCTGATGTCGAAAACATTCATGCCGAGTCGGCAGATGGTGTTTTGGAAGTGATTGTTCCGAAACTTGAAAGTGCGAAAGTTGACAAAGTTAAAAAAATCGCTATTCAATAAGGAGGATATGATGGATATTGTAAAAAGTGCCAAAAATATCGGTAATGAGATTGAAAAAGGGGTCGAGGTGGCGACACAGAAGGTTGCTGAAGCGTTTGATAATTTAGCATCACACCTTCCGTTCGCCAATTTGGCAAAAAAAGAGGACAGCAGCTTTCATATTGAGATTGATCTTCCCGGTGTCAAGAAAGAAGATATTGACATTAAAGTGGAAGATGACGTCTTGGTAGTGAGTGCGGTACGCAAATATAAAAATGAATTGAGTGCTGACGACTACTATGTCTGTGAAAGCTCATTTGGGAAAATTGAGCGACGCTTTATGTTACCTGAGAATATTGACAAGGAGCATATAGAAGCAGCACTTCATGACGGACGGCTGGAAATTGAGTTGCAAAAAACACAAAAAGCCAAACCGAAGTCGATCGCCATTACATAATAAAAGGACGGGATCATGAAAGAGAGTAACGCCAAATGGATCTATCTGTTGCTGGGGGTTCTCATTGTTGCTGTCGCGGTGCAGTCCTACCTGCTTTATGATGTTAAAAAAAGTGTCGCCGGTGATCGGGTGGCTTCAACGGGTAGCAGCGTTAGTCTCTCGAGTGCACCTGCCGATGACTTTTTTAACAACTTTCCTGCGCAACGGATTGATCCGTTTGAGCAGATGAAGAAAATGCAAGAAGAGATGCAGAAAAGTTTTGGGCAATTTAACATGATGTTTTCTAATGACCCGCTGTTTCAAAAGGTCTTTGACAAGATGTCGGTTGCACCGCTGTCCGATCTGAAAGAAGACGGTAACGAATATATTATTGAGTTGAATATCCCCGGAGCCGATGAGCAAAAGATCGATATTCAAAGCCACGGAAATCAGTTGGATATCCGTGCAAGCAGTGAACGCAGCAGTGATGTCAACGGAACGAATTATATTCACAGAGAACGGTTCTCTCAGCGTTTTGAGAGAAGTTTCACACTGCCGGATGATGCCGATGTTTCCAACATGACCAACAGTTATACAAACGGCATTTTAAAAATTGTGATCCCGAAAAAGGGATAGGTAAAAAATACATGTAATTAACAATAAACGAGATTGAGGAGATGAATGATGAACAAAACAGTACTTTCAGCCATTGTGGCGTCAAGCCTGCTTTTAGGCAATGTCTATGGGGCGCAGAGTAAGACAAAAAGTGTGCAAGAGATCAATACGATTGCGGTAGAAAAAGGGCAAAAAGATGCTGTTGCATCACAAAAGAAATTAATTCAAGAGGCCATAGCGTCATTGGATTTTACTCAAGAAGCACTGGAAAACCTCAGTAAAAATGACGTAAAAAAAGCTAAAGAAAACATTGAAAAAGCGCTTGGAAAGCTGGAGGTGATTTTAAGTGCCGAGGATGCACCCAAACTACTGCCGATTGAGAGCGCCGTAGCGGTTCATGAATATATCGGTACCAACGACGATATCAACAAAGCTGTCGATGAGGTTAAAGTCTTATTGAAAAAAGGCAAGGTGCAAGCAGCGCGGCTCTTGCTCAATACCTTGCAAAGTGAAATTGACGTAACGGTCGTGAGTCTTCCTTTAGTCAGTTACCCTGATGCACTCAAACTCGCTGCCAAATATCTGCACGACGGTAAGACAAACAAAGCTCAAGGCATTTTGCAGATTGCGCTCAGTACGTTTGACACAACGGTGGATGTCATCCCTTTGCCGCTGCTTAAAGCGAGTGATTTGATTATAGCATCGTCAGATTTGTCGGCACAAGGGGAAAAAGAGAAAGCTTTGCGCTATTTGAAATCAGCACGAGACGAGCTTAAAATTGCCGAGACACTTGGGTATGTCAGCCGTTCAGATAACAGCTATGAGGTGTTATACGATACCATTAAAGCGGTAAAAAAAGAGATAGAAGGAAAAAACAGAGCCGAAAAACTGTTTGATTCACTCAAAGCAAAACTCAAAGATTTTAAAGAAAAAATATTTTCTCAAGAGCCTGGCAAGTAAATAGAGATGCATGTCCGTCGTACTGAGACGGACGGCAGAGGAGGGAGATGATGAAAGAGGCAGTACGTATTTATAAAGAGAATCGTGAAGAGATTAAAAAAAATATTTTTGATATTATCAACGGGATGCAGCACAATACGTTGAAAGAAGAAGATCTGCGACGTTTCTTTCCTCTGTTTCGTTCGCTACAAAGTATTTATGCGGTTGATGACACTTTCAGTCAAATTACACCGCTCTATTTGAAAAATTCTCAGGAAAAACAGCGAATGGACAGTGTCGTAGCTTCTTTACAGGAAAATAGCTCTTTGGATGAAAACGGTGAGTATATCAGTTCGCCATACCTCTCATCGAAAAGCGGTGCCCCTACGGTTACGGTCTCCAAGAAGATTTCAGAAAACGAAGTGATGACGCTAAATTTTAATCTGCTGCAGCTTCTTGAAGAGTTCCACTATATTGAAAAA
>Ga0256840_1002227_pt1 | contig 17304 bp, 31 predicted proteins | sample 355202metaG_FD_185969 | JGI IMG/M metagenome (GOLD analysis project Ga0256840, IMG submission 185969) | Hydrothermal vent microbial communities from Mid Atlantic Ridge, Atlantic Ocean - 355-202 | ecosystem: Environmental > Aquatic > Marine > Hydrothermal vents | place: Atlantic Ocean: Mid... | reverse complement strand
AAAAAGGATTTGAATGAAAAGTAGTATGATTTCAAGGCAAAAGCCTTGAAATGCTTAAGATTGCAGAAGCAAATGAATTAGATTAATTCAATAATTGCCATAGGTGCTGCATCACCTTTTCTCATACGTGTTTTGATAATACGTGTATATCCACCATTTCTGTCTGCATATTTAGGGGCAATTTCATTTACAATAGTATTTGTGGTCTCTTTGTGTTGCAACATTGCAAAAATAGCTCTGTGTGCATTAAAATCACCACTTGAAGCTTTAGTAATAAGCTTTTCATAATATGACCTAAGCTCTTTTGCTTTTGGCAATGTTGTCTCTATTTTACCTTCTTTTGTCAAAGCAATCGAAAGGTTTTTAAGAAGTGCCGCTCTATGAGAAGACGTTCTGTTTAATTTACGATACCCATGCTTATGTCTCATGTTTGTCCTTTATATAGTAACAACTAAACTTTTAGTTGTTCAATTTTCTTTATAAGATTTATTCTTATATTCTCTGCAAGTTCATACTCTGAACCATATCCATGCTCTACAAGGCACTCATTGATTTCATCCAAAGATTTTTTACCAAGATTTTTGATATTTTTAATCTCATTTTCACTCATAAGTACCAATTCTCCAAGGTATTTTAACCCTGCTCTGTCAAGCGAATTAAATGATCTTGCACTTAGCCCCAAACTATCTACAGTAAGCAAGAATGGCTTTAGCTCAGAATCATCAGAATTTCTTTTGATTGGTGTTGTTGAAATATCTACGTCCAATACACCATTAAATACAGAAAGCTGCTTATTCATCACTTCTAGTGCATTTGTAAATGCTTCGACTGGCCCAATTTGTCCATCTGTTTCTATGTCAAATGTAATCTTCTCAAAATTGGGGTTATCCTCTACAAGTACAGGATCAATCTTATAATTTGCTTTTCTTACAGGCGTAAAGAATGCATCTAATGCTATAGTATCTGAAGCAACATCATCTCTTAACTCCTCACTAGGAACATATCCAATTCCTTTTGAGATCACAACGGTAAATTCAAGTGTTGCATCTTCATTAAGTGTTGCCAAAGGTAAATCACCATTGACTATCTCAACCTGATCATTGTTTAAATCCTGGGCTGTCACTTCTTTATGTCCAGAGAAAGAGTACTTTAACTCTACTCTATCACTCTCATCTTTAATCTTGAAACGAATATTTTTAAGATTGATGATAAGTACGGCAACATCTTCATGCATACCTCTAATATTATCAAACTCATGTGCTGCACCTTCTATCTTGATAGAGATAGGAGCATAACCAATCGAAGACCCTAAAATAAGTCTTCTTAATGGGTGTGCAAGGGTAACAGCATAACCGCTTTCAAAAGGATAGGCAGTGATTTCAGCACGATTTGCACTGATTTCATTGACACCTACCTCTGTTGGCATAAATGGTGCAATTTTAATTCTTCTCATTAATAGCCTTTGCTTATGTATTATTTAGAGTAAAGCTCGACGATTAGACGCTCTTCAACTGGGATTGCAATTTCATCTCTTTCTGGTACTCTTGTAAAGAGTCCAAAAAGTTTTTCTTTGTCCATGTCAACCCACTCAACCATACCTGTTTGATTAGTTAATTCGATGGCTCTTAAAATCTGTGGATTCGTCTTAGACTTTTCTCTGATTTCAATTTTTTGACCTGCTTTTACTCTAAATGAAGGAATATCAACTCTTTTTCCGTCTACAAGTACGTGACCGTGATTTACAAATTGTCTAGCAGATGCTCTAGTCGTTGCAAAACCCATTCTATACACTACATTGTCAAGTCTTTGCTCAAGAAGTTGTATAAGAATAGCACCTGTGTTTCCATCTTTTGAGTTTGCTTCTTTGTATAATGCTCTAAATTGTTTTTCAGAAACACCATACATAAACTTCGCTTTTTGCTTCTCTTGAAGCTGAAGACCATATTCTGAAATCTTTGTTCTTCTTTGACCATGTTGCCCTGGAGCATATGGTCTTTTCTCTAATGCAGATTTACCAGCAAGTCTACGCTCACCTTTTAATCCTAAATCAACGCCAAGTCTTCTTTCTAGTCTTTCAACTGGACCTCTATATCTTGCCATGCTTATACCCTTCTCTTCTTAGGTGGTCTACAACCATTATGTGGTAGTGGAGTAATGTCTTTTAGGAATGATACGTTAATACCTTCAGTTGCACCAATTGCTTTCACTGCTGTATCTCTACCAGAACCAGGACCTTGTACTTTAATCCCTACTTCTTTTACACCATTTTCCATTGCTTTTGCCATTGCATCAGCTACGGCTTCTGTCGCAGCGAAAGGTGTGGATTTCTTAGAACCTTTAAAGCCTAATGCTCCTGCAGAACTCCAAGCGATAACATTACCCATTTCATCTGTGACTGTAATCACAGTATTGTTGAAAGTTGCTGCTACATAAACAACCGCTTTTGCTATACTTTTTTTTGCTTTTTTCTTAGCCATATCTAACTACTCCTTATGCCGCGCCGACAGTTTTACGTTTACCCTTGCGAGTACGTGCATTTGTCTTTGTTTTTTGACCACGACAAGGTAGTCCTCTTCTGTGTCTTAAACCTCTGTATGATCCTAAGTCCATAAGTGCTTTGATATCCAAAGTTACTTTTTTTCTAAGATCACCTTCAACCATAACATTCTCTTGAATATCTTGACGAATCTGTGCTGCTTGAGCATCTGTCAATTCATGAACTCTAATGTTGTAATCAATACCTGTTCTATCAAGAATATCTCTTGATGTTTTTAAACCAATACCAAAAATGTAAGTAAGTGCATACTCCATTCTCTTTTTCTGTGGTAAATCAACCCCTGCAATACGAGCCATGTTTATCCTTGTCTTTGTTTATGTTTTGGATTTTTACAAATCACGCGTACTATACCCTTGCGTTTAATGATTTTACAATCATCACACATTTTCTTTACTGATGGTCTAACCTTCATGGTCTGCTCCTAAATATAACGCAACTAAAGCAAAGCTCTAGTTACTACGCTGACGCTAAGTCACCTTTAGTAGGTGGTTTTCGCGACTTGTCTCTCTTTTAATTTGTATGAACTTATGTTCAGCACCTAGGTATTGCTACCCTTTATTTGCGTGGAGTGACGATGTTTTGTCACTCCAACCCTTGAGTAATCAGTGCGACATTAATCAAAGATTCTTCGCGCAGTTTCCTACTACCTATAGTAATAGGGAGGAGGATTATACCCAAAATAGTATTAAGATAATCTTATATTAGTGTGGCAAGGGGAATTTTTAAACGAAAGTATCAGCTCTAGGGGTGTATTCACGCACCCATAAAGAAAACTATCTGTAGTGTGTATTAGCCAAGAGGTGCAATAAATTGCACCCTACTATTTATACCTAAACGTGATACGACCTTTGTCAAGACTGTATGGTGTAAGCTCTACTTTTACTGTATCTCCAGGTAGAATTTTTATATAATGCATTCTCATTTTACCAGCTATATGACAAAGTACGATATGCCCATTGTCTAATTCCACTCTAAATGTCGCATTTGGCAACGCTTCAACTACTTTACCATCTATTTCTATTACATCATCTTTAGCCATTGTATTCCTTTACAATTATTTAATCATTTAGGAGTAAACTCCAAATTTCTATCTTGTTTTTCACTCTATTCTAAAATTGTACAGTTATTGTGAAGTTATACTTTTGTTAAAATCACTGCACGCCCATCAACTACAGCAACTTGATGTTCATAGTGTGCTGTTCTAAGTTGATCTTCACTGGTAACTGACCACTTATCTTCAAGAAGAACAGGTTGTCCACTCTTTTGACACACCATTGGTTCTAAACAAAAAACCATGCCATTCTTTATTTTGGGTCCCTGCTTTGCTTTGCCCTCTAAATAATTAGGGATATTAGGTTCATCATGTGGTTTTGTGCCAATACCGTGTCCACAATAATCACGTAGTGGTACAAAACCTGCTTCAGTGATATAATCTTCAAGAAGTTTTGTCAACTCCTTAAAACGCATACCCTCTCTAATATTATCAATCGCATAATAGAGTGCCCCTTTAGAACAATCTATTAAGGCCTGATCTTTATCAGAAATTTTACCCACTGCCATAGTAATTGCGGCATCACCAAAATAACCATCCAGTTTTGTACCAATATCCAAACCCAATACATCACCTTCTTGTACAATAGTGTCATCTGGCACCCCATGAATACATACTTCATTGAGTGAGGTACATACAGAACCTGTAAATCCATACAAACCTTTAAAGGAAGGCACGGCTCCATGCTTACGTACATATGCTTCGCCTAATGCATCTATTTCAGAAAGTGTCATACCTGGTTTGATAAGATTTTGAAGATATTGAAGTGTTTTACCTACGATTTCGCCAGCTGCTGCCAGCTTGGCGATTTCGTTTGGTTTTCTAATAGCAATAGCCATTATAAACCTACGTTACCTAGCGTATCGTATTGATTCATTGTTCTTTGTGCTTCTATTTTTCTCATGGTATCAAGTGCGACTTGCACAATGATCAGTACAGATACTCCACCAAAATAGAAAGCAGCCCCCATACCAGAAATGATTGCAAATGGTATAGTAGAAATAATTGCGAGGTAAATTGCCCCTGAACCAGTCAATCTACTAGCAACTTCATTTAAAAATTCTTTAGTATGTTCTCCTGGTCGTACCCCAGGGATAAATCCACCTTGACGTTTTAAATTATCTGCAATATCTTTAGCATTAAATGCAATAGATGCATAGAAAAAGGCGAAGAACATCACAAGTAAAAATGTAGCGACATTAAATGTGATACCGCCTGGTGCCAAAGAATCTGCGATTGCAGTAGCAAATTCATTGCTGCTAGATTGTAACATCGTCAAAGGAAACATCAAAATAGCAGAGGCAAAAATGGGTGGAATAACTCCTGAAAGGTTTACTTTTATAGGAATATAATTCATTACTCTTTTTGTTTGATTCTGCATGATTGTTTTTCGTGAATAGGAGATAGGTACACGTCTCTCTCCAAGTTCAACATAAATAATAGCAAGTATTGTAATAAGCATAATTGCAACAATACCTAGCACAACCAAGAAGTTCATCTCACCAGCATTTACTGCTCTAATTGTATTGGCTATCCCTGATGGTAAACCAGACACAATACCTGCAAAGATAATCAATGATATACCATTACCGATACCTTTTTGTGTAATTTGTTCACCTATCCACATAAGTAGCATAGTACCCGTTAACATAGAGAACGTTGTGAGTATTGTAAATGTTGTAGGGTCAATCATCACAGCACTTGCACCTGAGCGTCCTGTCATACTTTGAAGTCCAATAGAGACACCAATCGCTTGTACTACAGTAATGAAAATTGTAAAATAACGAATAATTTGCATATATTTTTGCATACCATCACGTTCTTTTTTCATCTGACCAAGTGCAGGAAACGTAGCTGATAAGAGTTCCATCACAATAGAGGCTGTAATGTACGGCATAATACCTAATGAAATGATACTGAGTCTTGATACAGCACCACCACTAAACATATTTAACATGCCAAGCCCATTGCCTGAGTTATTATCAAAAAACTCTTTGATAACACCCAGGTCAATTCCTGGCGTTGGTATATAGGCTAAAACTCTATATGCAAACAAGAAGCCTAAAGTAATTAAGATTTTTTGAGTTAAAGCGTTACCCATGATTATTTACCGCTTGTTGTAATAGCTTCGTCTTTGATTTTAGCTGCAAGATCTTTTGCACTAGCACCAATCAACTTTACTCTAGTGACTGATTTACCAAGTTTATGTACAGACTTGATAGATTCAATCGTAATCTCAGACAGCTCGGCAACTGATTTAATCTTTTCTACATTGATTACATATGGTTTTTCAACTCTAGAGGTAAAACCTATTTTAGGTAATCTTTTATAAAGTGGCATTTGCCCACCCTCAAAACCTCTCTTTTTTGAGTAACCTGATCTTGCTTTTTGACCCTTGTTACCACGTCCTGCTGTTTTACCTGTTCCTGAACCCTGCCCTCGCCCAACTCTTTTTCTATTTTTAGTTGAACCAGGAGCTGGTTGTAAATTATGTAAACCCATATTTTACCCCTTACGCTTTAATTCTAGTAAGTGCCTGTATGGTTGCCCTTACTAGGTTATTTGGGTTGTTAGAACCAATTGATTTGCTAAGAACATCTTGAATTCCTGCAAGCTCAAGTACTGGTCTAGCCGCACCACCTGCAATAACACCTGTACCTTCAGACGCTGGTCTAAGTACAATTCTACTTGCATTGAACTTATGTTCAATATCATGTGCTATTGTTGTTCCTTTGATGTTTACTTTCACAAGGTTTTTGTGTGCATCATCTACCGCTTTTTTAATCGCATCTGGCACTTCTTTAGCTTTACCAAATCCATATCCTACTGTACCTTTTTTGTCACCAATGACTACAAGTGCAGTAAATCTAAATCTTCTACCACCTTTAACAACCTTAGTAACACGACCGATATTAACGATTACTTCTTCAAATTCTTTTTCGATTTCTTCGTTTTGATTATTATTTTGCATCATGCTTCCTTAAAACTTAATTCCGGCTTCTCTAAGTGCATCAGCAAATGATGCAACAACGCCATGGTATAAATAACCATTTCTGTCAAATACAACACTTTCAATGTTTTTCGAAGCAAGATTTTTAGCCATTTCAGTAGCCACTTTTTTTACATCTTCTTGGTTTGATTTTAAACCAAGTTTTCTACCATCCACAGATACAAGTGTTGTACCTGTATTATCATCAATCGCTTGAGCATAGAAATACTTGTTTGACTTATACACAGACAATCTTGGAAGCTCAGTGGTTCCAAATATTTTACCTCTGACTCTTGCTTTTCTTTGAGCACGAAGTTTATTTTTTCTTTTTTGAATACTTTTTAACATACTACCACCTTTTACTTACTCGCTGCTTTACCAGCTTTTCTGATGATATGCTCATCTGTGTACTTCACACCTTTACCTTTGTAAGGCTCTGGTGGTCTGAATGATCTAATTTCTGCTGCAGCTTGCCCTACGACCTGCTTATCTGTTCCAGAAATTGTGATGATATTTTTTTCAACTTTCATCTCAAGACCTTCTGGGATAGCGTAATCAATTGGGTGAGAAAATCCAAGCTGAAGGTTCAATACTTTCCCCTGAACTGCAGCTCTATAACCAACACCATTAATCTCCAAAGATTTTGTATATCCTTTGTCTAAACCAATGATAATATTGTTGAACAATGCTCTATATGTTCCCCAAAATGCTGCATCTTGTTTTTCATCACCTACTCTTGTGAAAGTGACTTCAGAACCATCAATAGAAATTTCAACTCTACCATGTGTTTCAAGTCTTTTTTCAAGATTGCCCTTCTTAGCCACGAGACATGTACCGTCTAGTGATACATCAATACCACTAGCTACCGTAACTGGTCTTTTTCCTACTCTTGACATCTTATCTCCTTACCAAATACTACAGATTACTTCGCCACCAATTCCACGTTTAAACGCTTCATCATTAGCAATTACACCTTGGGAAGTAGAAACTACCAAAGTACCGTAACCATTTTTAAATGTTCTAATTTCATCTTTACCTTGGTGTACACGACGCCCTGGCTTAGAAATCTTTTTAATTTCGTTGATAACGCTTTGTTCATTCTCATCATATTTAAGAACTACTTTAATTGTTTTCTTGTTTCCGTCTTCTTTTACTTTGTAAGATTCTAAGTAACCTTTGTCTACCAAAATAGCCACGGTTGCTTCAATCGTTTTAGAGTGAAGAAGTGTTGTTACATCTAGTCTTCTTTGCGCAGCATTTCTTATACGAGTAAGAGAATCTGCAATTATATCTGTCATCATCTGATTATTCTCCTTACCAGCTTGCTTTACGCATACCAGGGATAAGTCCCTCGTTAGCCATTTTTCTTAAACACACACGACAAAGTCCAAAGTCTCTGTATACGGAGTGAGGTCTACCACAAATATTACATCTTGTATATGCTTGAGAAGAAAACTTCGGTTTTCTTTTCTGTTTTGCTATCATTGATTTCTTAGCCATTAGTTTCTCCCTTTAGCAAAAGGCATTCCGAGCTTTTCTAAAAGCGCGAACCCTTCTTTGTCTGATTCAGTACTTGTTACAATTGTAATGTTCATACCATGTGTTTTAATAATATTATCAAACTCAACTTCTGGAAACATCAATTGCTCTTGAAGACCGAAGTTATAATTACCTCGGCCATCAAAACCTTTTCTTGGAGTTCCTCTAAAGTCTTTTACTCTTGGTAGAGCAATCGATACAAGCTTATCAAAGAAGTTATACATATTTTCACCTCTTAGTGTTACTCTAATACCTGAAGGAGCTCCCTCTCTAGCCTTAAAACCAGCAACAGATTTTTTTGCATTTACAACCACTGCCTTTTGTCCAGCAATAAGCGAAATAGTATCTACCATATTTGCAATTAGTTTAGAGTCTTTCCCCTCTTCACCAGCACCTACAGAGATGACTATTTTTTCAAGCTTAGGTGTCTGCATCGGATTTTCAATTCCGCACTCTTCTCTAAGTGCAGGAACGATGTCATTGTACTTTTGCTTCATTCTACTCATAAGATTATGCCTCTACTTTTTTTACATTTGAAATATGGATTGGCATTTCAACATTTGCAAATCCGCCTTCTTTATTCTCTTCAGTTGGCTTTACAGCTTTTTTAGCCATTTTACAACCTGCAACAATCACTGCATCTTTTTTAGTAAGTACTTGAAGCACTTCCCCAGTTGTACCTTTATCATCACCAGCAATAACCATTACAGTATCACCTTTTTTAATTTTGAATGTTTTTGCCATTACCATACCTCCGGTGCAAGTGATACAATTTTCATAAAACCTGCATATCTTGTTTCACGACTTACAGGACCAAAGATACGTGTACCTATTGGCTCTTTTTTGTCGTCAATAATTACAGCGGCATTATCGTCAAAACGAATCAAAGAGCCATTTTCTCTTTGGATCTCTTTTTTAGTTCTAACAACCACCGCTTTAATAACTTTACCTTTTTTCACTTTCCCTGTTGGAAGTGCCTTCTTTACGGAGGCCACTATAACGTCACCTACTGATGCGTATCTTCTTTTGGATCCACCAAGAACCTTGATACACATGATCTCTTTTGCACCAGAATTATCTGCTACATTTAATCTAGTAAAACCTTGGATCATTACACTTCTCCTCTTTTTACTATTTCAAGAAGTCTAAAACTTTTTGTTTTAGAAAGTGGTCTACATTCTACTGCAGATACTGTATCTCCTACATTAATATCATTCTTCTCATCATGGATAAGATATTTTTTAAATCTTTTTACAGTTTTGTGATATCTTGGGTGAAGTACTCTTCTTTCTACTAAAACAGTAGCAGTTTTATCTCCAGCCTTTTTAATCACAGTACCTGTTATTTGTCTTTTTGGCATAAATGACCCCTTACTTCGATCTAACAGCAGTTAAAGCTGTTTGAATTCTAGCGATATCTTTTTTCGCTACTCTTAATTCAGTAGTGTTTGTCAATTGCATCGTCTTTTGTTTTGCAGTTAACGTAAACAACTCAAGTTTTTTCTCTTTAAGCATCGCTAGTAAATCAGCTTCACTTTTCTCTTTAATATCAATATAGTTCATTTGAATCCTTTAAAGCGATGATTTTACACTTAAATGGCATTTTATGAATGGCAAGCGTGAGTGCTTCTCTAGCAAGTTTTTCTTCAACACCAGCCATTTCAAAGATAATTCTTCCTGGCTTCACATTCATTACCCATCTATCAACAGCACCTTTACCTTTACCCATTCTTGTCTCAAGTGGTTTAGCAGTAAGAGGTTTATCTGGGAAAACTCTAATCCAAGTTTTACCTGTTCTGTTAATTTTTCTAGTCATAGTAATACGTGCAGCCTCGATTTGACGAGAATCAATTCTTCCCGCTTCTACTGCTTTGATTGCGATATCACCAAACTCAATTTTATTACCTCTGAAAGATTTACCGCGGTTACGGCCTTTTTGTTGCTTTCTCCATTTGGTTCTTTTAGGCATTAACATCGTTATTCACCTCTCTTTTGACGTGGTTTACGACCACCTTTTTTTTCTTCTGGTGCTTCAGCTTGAATACCTTTTGCAAGTACCTCACCTTTGAATATCCATACTTTAATACCGATAATTCCATAGGTAGTATGTGCTTCTGCAAAACCATAATCTATTTTAGCTCTAAGCGTATGTAATGGCACACGACCTTCTAAGTACCACTCAGTTCTAGCCATTTCTGCGCCACCAAGTCTACCAGACACAGAGACTTTAATCCCTTTTGCACCTGATTTAAGTGCCCCTTGGATTACTTTTTTCATCGCACGTCTAAATGCGGTTCTTCGCTCTAATTGAGTAGCAACGTTTTCAGCAGCCAATTGACCTGAAGCTTGTGGTCGTTTCTCTTCTTTGATATTTATCGCTACATCTTTACCAAGCATTTTGATAAGTGTTGCTTTAAGTTTCTCAATATCTGCACCTTTCTTCCCGATAATAATACCAGGTCTAGCTGTCACAATATTAATTCTTAATTTTTTAACTGTTCTTTCGATAATAATGTTAGAAACACCAGCATAGTAAAGTTCTTTTTTTAAGAATTTTCTGATTTTATAATCTTCTGCAATAAAATCAGCTGTTCTTCCTTTTGCTGGAAACCATCTTGATTCCCAGTTTCTATTAATTCCAAGTCTAAGACCTATAGGATTTACTTTTTGACCCATTACGCGTCCTTTCCGTTTACGAAGTTTTTCGCATCAGCGATAGCATCTTTAAAGTCACCTTTAAATGTATACTTCTCTTCCATCACATCAATTTGTGCTTGTGTCATATTCACAACATCAGCATATGTGTAGATACCTTCATTGTTTAACTTTTCTTGATACACTTTACCTATACCTGCAATTTTAGTTAAATCATCACCTTGACTCTCAACTGCTTTAGGTGCTGCTTTTTTAGCTGCAGGTTTCGCTGTTTCTTTTTTCGTACTCTTCTTTACTGCCACTTTTTTAGCTGGCTCTTTTGTTTCAGTTGATGCAACACCTACCTCTACCAAGATATGTGCCGTTGGCTTGATGATACGTGAAGCTGTACCTCTAGCTCTTGGTCTCCATCTTTTCATAACTGCCGCTTTGTCAACCCGACAAGAAGTAATCGTTACTTCTTCAGGCTCAAAGTCACCGTTTGCTACTGCAGATGCAATCACTTTAGAGACAATACCTGCTGCTTTGTTAGGCATAAACTCTAGTGCTGCAAGTGCAAGTTCAGCATTCATACCTTGTACTTCTCTAGCAATAAGTCTAGCTTTTGTAGGAGATACTCTTACAAATTTTAATAATGCTCTACTCATATTAACCCACCTTCTTCTGAACAGAACCTTTATGGCCCTTAAATGTTCTCGTTGGTGCAAATTCACCAAGTTTATAACCTACATGGTTCTCAGTGATAAACACGGGTACAAATTGTCTACCATTATGTACATTAATTGTTAAGCCAATAAACTCAGGGAAGATCACAGATCTTCTTGACCAAGTTTTGATTGGTTTTTTATCTCCAGCATCTTTTGATGCCAACACTTTTTTCATGAGGTGCCCATCGATAAATGGACCTTTTTTTGTCGATCTTGCCATATCTTAGCCCCTACCTTTTTTCTTTCTAGAGATAATAAGTTTATCACTTGCTTGTTTCTTACGTGTTTTGAATCCTTTAGCAGGCGTACCCCATGGTGATACTGGATGCCTACCTGAATTCGTTTTGCCTTCACCACCACCATGTGGGTGATCAATCGGGTTCATCGCAGAACCACGTGTTTGTGGTCTAATACCAAGGTGTCTTGAACGCCCAGCTTTACCGATAACAATATTTGAAAAGTCTTCATTCCCAACTGTACCAATAGTCGCTAAACATTCACCAAGAATGTATCTCATCTCACCAGATGGAAGTCTAAGCGAAACGTATTTGCCATCTCTACCCATGATTTGCGCATAACCACCCGCAGAACGTGCAATTTGACCACCATGTCCTGGACTCATCTCAATATTATGCACCAATGTACCTACGGGTATATTCATCAATTTCATTGCGTTTCCCGTCTTAATATCAAGACCAGACTCAGCAGACATAATCTTATCGCCTACATTGAGACCTTTCGGTGTCAGAATATATCTTCTGTCTCCATCTACATACTTCACTAGACAAATTCTACAGTTTCTGTATGGGTCATATTCGATTGTCGCGACAGTACCTTCAATATTAAATTTATTTCTTTTAAAATCTATGATTCTGTATAGTTTTTTAGCACCTGCTTCTCTGTGACGAGAAGTAATTCGACCGTTACTGTTTCTACCTGCAGATCTTGGAAGATTTTTAAGTAGAGCTCTAACACTTGCTTTAGCAGTGATATCACCACTATCAAGGTTAGTCATATAACGACGTGAAGGTGTGGTTGGTTTATATGTTTTAATTGCCATCTTCTATCCTTATACCGCTAAGCTTTCGATTTGTGCATCTTCAGGAAGTTTGACGTAGAATTTTTTAGTGTCTGGTCTTTTTCCTTCGATACCTTTAAATCTCTTCACTTTTCCGTTTACTCTCATTGAGTTCACTCTAAGTGGGTTAATGCCAAAGAATTCTTTAAACACTTCTTTTAGACCATTTTTAGTCATTCTAGGAGTGGTTTGAACTACGATTACACCATCTTCTTGAAGAGCCAAACTCTTCTCTGTATACATAATTGCTTTAATATCTGTAATATCTGCCATATTAAGCCTCTTTTGTCAATTTATCAAATACTGCTTTCTCAATCACAATTGAGTGATATGCCGCAGCAAGGTAAGCATTAAGCTCATTTGGTTCGATTAGGTATGCATTTTGAAGGTTTCTAAATGCCAAGAAAGTCTTATCATCTATCATCTCTTTTACTACCAATACATCTCTTTGTTCTAATCCATTCACAAATGCCATAGCATCTTTTGTTTTACCTGACTCTATTGTAATTGTATCCACTACCAAAAGTTTATCATTGGCTGCCATGTCTGCGAGAGCATGATAAAGTGCAAGTTTTTTTTGCTTTTTGTTCACTTTTTGATCATAGTTTTTATTCGTACTTGGGCCAAAAGCGACACCACCACCTACAAATATAGGAGATCTTGTTGAACCTGCACGTGCACGTCCTCCACCTTTTTGAGCCCATGGCTTTTTACCACCACCACTTACAGCAGATCTATTTTTAGTCTGTGCTGTGTTTGCTCTAAGTCCCGCCGCATATGCTTTACAATAAAGGTAAAGATTATGTGGGTGCACTTCTAAAAATGCTTTTGGAAGGTCTGTTGTTTTAATTACTGTTGTTTTCATTATTTAACTATCCTTACTAATCCTCTAGCACCATTGTGTCCAGGGATTGAACCTTTGAGTACTAATATGCCATTTTCAGCATCGAATGAGATTACATCATTTTTTACAGTTGTTTTAGTGTTTCCGTACTGTCCAGGCATTTTTTTACCTTTTTGAACACGACCAGGCCATTCAGCATTACCGATAGAACCGATACGTCTTCCAAATCTATGCCCGTGTGATGCAGGTCCACCACCAAATCCGTGACGTTTCATGCCACCTTGAAAACCTCTACCTTTAGTATCTAAAGATGTTTTTACAAGTGTTGCTTCAGTCAATGCTGCTGGACTTAAATCACCAGCTTCTGTGCCTTCTGCTACTTCGATAGTCATAAATTTGTTAAACTCTTTAGAGACACCATATTTAGTCTGTTGACCTTCGATGCTTTTATTAAGTTTTTTACTTGAGTTGTACGCAACAAGTGCTTTTCCGTCTTCTTTCACTTCACAAACTTTCGTTTCAATGACTTTTAAAAGTGTAACTGGAACACTTGGTACATCAACAGTTCTGCTCATACCAATTTTTTCAATAATAAATTCCATTTTCTACTCCTACTTGTCCATTGATCTGATTTCAACTTCGATTTCAGGTGCTAAGTCCAACTTCATAAGTGAATCTATAGTGTCTGAAGTAGCTGAAACGATGTCGATCATTCTTCCGTGAATTCTGATTTCAAATTGCTCACGTGCATCTTTGTTTACGTGTGGCGATTTAAGCACAGTATAGCGTTTGATTTTAGTTGGCATTGGAATTGGCCCTCTAATCTCTGCACCTGTACGTTTGACTGCATCTACAATAGCAGCAACTGATCTGTCTAGTACTCTATGATCATAAGCTTTAAGCTTTAATCTAATTTTTTCCATATTTTACCTTTAAAGAACTCGTTAGCATGGCAAAGCCAAGGTGCCTAAACACAGGGGTTTGACCCTCTAACATAAATTTAGGAACGCGAATTATACCCAAAGTTTTTAAAAGCCACAATACTTTTAACCCAAAAACTGATACAATATTGAAATATATTTCCTTATAAAAAGGAAATATATAAGGATATTTCTATGCAATTACTCGAATATTATCAAAATCAATTACCTTACAGTGATGCTTTCATACCTCGAAAATGCCATTTACCCCAAAATAAAGATATCAATCTCTTTGGTGTACGTGGCGCTGGTAAAACAGCTTTACTCTTAGATTATCTAGCACAACATGTAGATATTTCTCTATTATATATAGATATGGATGACCCCAATCTTATCTTTAAGACATTAGAAACACGTTCACTTCAACAATATATAGATACACATAATATACAAATTTTGGTTTTAGACCACTATAAAGAGGGGATACTAGATACCTTCCCTAATGTCACACAACTCATACTCGTCACACGCGCAAAACTCTCTGTGGAGCATTGTATACCTATCGAACTTTTTCCCCTTGACTATGAAGAGTTTTTAGCCTTTGAAAGTAGTTCTTTGCAACATCGGGGGTTTAACCATTTTTTACGTTCTGGTACCTTACCACTCCTTGCACGTTCACAAAAAAATAGTCATCAAACTATGAAGACTTTTTTTCAAAGTGCTTTTGATACCCAAGAGCAAAAACTTTTGCTTATATTGGCACAGCATCACACCAAACATCTCACTATCTATCAAATATATACCTTTGCCAAAGAAAAGTTCAAAGTCTCAAAAGACTGGCTTTATAAAACCATCAAATGCTTTGCTGAAGAAAAACTTATTCTCTTTATAGAAGATCGCTATCAAAAGTCAGGGAAAAAGATGCTTCTTTTTGATTTTGCCTTTGCCAAATATCTCACCATTGGACAACCCTTTATTCTACAATTTGATACAATGATAGCCCTCGCACTCATAAAACACCAAATAGAGGTACACACCTTAGGAATACATGGGTACATTACAAAAAATAATGAGCTTATTCTTCCTTCTCCTTTTGAGAGTGAAGAGAGTCTATGGGTTAAATCACAAAACAAATTTAACCTTTACAAAAAATATGGTGTGCAAAAAGTCACAATTGTCACCGTTGCCAATAGCTACGAATACTTTATTGAAAAGCTACATTTTGAAGCACTCCCCTTTGATGAATGGTCTGTTATAAATGATGAATCTTCTCTGTCAAAACAAGCAGACGAAGATTAAGCAAGGCTTCGCTATAATCCGCTTGCCTCTTTTCAGACCTGTGCAACAGGACTGAGGGACAACGGGTCAGGATGGGAACATAGCAGCCCACCCCTCTTTCTCGTGTGCCGCAGCCATCTGGAGAGAGGTATTTATTATGGGACGCTTTTTGAGCAAAGCCCAAAAAACTACGTTGACACTATGTCAACTTCAGCAGTTGGCTCATGCGACTTGTCGCAGTTTGAGATTGCATATTTAATAATCTTCTAAAATTTATTTAAACTACTTTCGGTGAAATAAATTAAAAGATTAGCATTGCTAATTTTTAAGAAGGAATCATGATTGAGAGGTGTCCGAGTGGTCGAAGGTGCAGACCTGGAACGTCTGTGTGGGGTAACTCACCGAGGGTTCGAATCCCTTCCTCTCAGCCATAAAAACACACAAAACCCATACACTCCCCTAAATAACGGTACTTGACAGCTTCTTTAAGGTTTAGTATTTATCTCTTAGTCCTTGATTAGTCCGTGGCATATGAAAAAAAGCTATTAAACTACATACAAAAACACTAAGCAACACTTATTTAAAAAGCTGTGAGTGTGTACCTATTTTTAAAAGTTCCAATGTATTATCAGCAATTCTATACACCACCAATAAATCACCGCTTATGTGAAATTCATTTGTATCTTTATAGTTGCCAGTAAGTGCATGGTCTTTGGCTTCGCTTGGTAGGTCGTCTTGATTAAGTAGTAGAGAGATGTATAAAAAGAGCTTTGCGGTGTTGGTAGGGTTTAGTTTTGCTTTTTGTACACCTTTGGTAAAGTTCTTATGTATGGCAATATCAAGCACCGATTTCCTTTTTTAAATCATCTAAAGAGACTTTAGTCATGTTCTTACCCTCTCTTGCGTCTTGTATGGTCTTTGCTGTGTCTGCGTTAGGTATCTTAATATCAAAGGGTATGCCCTGCTCCATAACAGATTGTGACAAAAAGATATTAAAAGCGTCACTTAATCCCATTCCATACTGTTTAAATATCGCTTGGGCTTGTTTCTTCATAGCTGTATCAAGATAGACGTTAGTACGTGTTTTAGTTGCTGTAGCAGTCATGATAATCCTTTGCTTGGTTTTGATTAGTATAACACACATTGTGTGTTTATGTCAAATATACAAATAAAATATACTCTTTTAAGGTTTCCTTCCTCTCAGCCATAAATACCGTTATTCTTCTACCTCAACCCTATTTCTTCCATGTTTTTTAGCTTTGTAAAGTGCTTTATCTGCACGATTAAATAAACTTTCGCTTGTGTCTTGATGTACTCTTGCACTCACCCCAAAACTACAGGTCAATTGTTTATTGATACCAAAATCATATTTTTCAATAACCGTACGTAAATTCTCTGCAATTTTTTTAGCACTCTGGATAGATGTATTCTCTAGAATCAATATAAACTCCTCACCTCCCCAACGAAAAAATAAATCTGTCGACCGTGTCTGTCTTAATACCAATATAGTTATTTTTTTAAGGGTGTTGTCACCCACCATATGTCCATATTTATCATTTATCTGTTTAAAATTGTCAATATCCATAATAACAATACTTAAGTCATTTTGAACATTTTTACTTCGTTCAATCGTAGCTTCAAATACACTATTAAATTTTGCTCTATTATCTATTTGTGTTAATTCATC
>Ga0256840_1002226_pt1 | contig 17305 bp, 16 predicted proteins | sample 355202metaG_FD_185969 | JGI IMG/M metagenome (GOLD analysis project Ga0256840, IMG submission 185969) | Hydrothermal vent microbial communities from Mid Atlantic Ridge, Atlantic Ocean - 355-202 | ecosystem: Environmental > Aquatic > Marine > Hydrothermal vents | place: Atlantic Ocean: Mid... | reverse complement strand
TAGCGTGTTGTTAGCACTTTTTTCCTTAGCAAAAGAATCATCTGAGCATTTACTACCATGGTGGGGAGTAGCCATGTATATTGCACTTTCACTAAGTGCTATTTGGTATAGAAAAGTATTTTATGTATTGTTAGGATTTTCGCTGTTATATATGTTTTATCTCTTCATCTCTGTTTAACAAATCACAAAATTTTAACCCATGTATAAAGATAGCCCAAGAAATATAAATCCATAAAAAGAAAAACAAAAGCGTAGAGACTGAACCATAGACGGAGGTGTAGGTTTTGTTATGCACAACATAAAAGACAAAAGCACTTTTACTTAAGTACCATATGAGCGAGGATATAAATGAGCTAATTATGGCTGCAGAACGTTCTATGGGGATGTTAGCAGAGAGTTGGTAGGCTACGTAAAATACCATCCATATAATGAAGTAAGGCAGTACGGTGTAAAGGTGTATGACACTCGTGACTTCTGTTTTGTCTAAATAACTTTGTAAAAAAGAAGAAAGGAAAAATGAAGAGGCAAGTAATACAGGGATAATGGTGACCAGAAACAAGTAAGTTTTAATGGCTTGCCACAGTGTACGTGAAGGTGAGGAAAAAATGTCATTGACGATGTAGTCATAGTTTTTAAAAAACATAATAGCCGCAAATGTTACATAAAATGCACCTACATAACCCAGTTTATCTGAGTTTTGCATAAAGGTACTGATATATGTTTTGATACTGTCTGAATTGGTGGGCATAAGGTTTGAAAAAATGAGTGCTTCTATTTGTGCATACATGGTGTCAAAAAAAGGCATCTTGGTCACAATGAAAAGTAAAATAACAAGTAAAGGGATGATGGAAAAAAGAGTACTCCAACTCAAACTAGAAGCATAATGTCCTAGTCTATCATCAAAGAGGTCTTTAAAAAAATCTCTAATAAAGAGATAATAGTTTTTAAAGAGTACTTTGAGTCTAGTGTTTTTATGCATTTTTAGTTAGGTAGACCCATTTTCCCAGGGTTGAGTATATTGTTAGGGTCAAATGATTTTTTAATGTCTTTAAAGAGTTGTATCTCCATGTCATTAAAAGCAATGCCCATAAAAGGTGCTTTTGACGTACCTATGCCATGTTCTCCAGAGAGTGTACCACCCATGTCAACTACCATTTGAAATATCTCTTCAATGGCTTGGTGTCCACGGTGAAGTGCTTCTTCATCACTGCCATCTACTACCATGACGTTTACATGGATGTTTCCATCCCCTGCATGGCCAAAACATGGCACTTTAAAGCCATATTTGTCACCTATAGCATAGATGGCTTTGAGTGCTTCAGGTAGCATGGAGCGTGGTACAGATATGTCCTCATTGAGCTTCTTGTTTCCAAAAATGGTGATGGAAGGAGAGGCATTACGTCTGGCGTGCCAAAGTTTGTTACGGTGGTCATCATCATGTGCTACGATGAACTCTTGGGCGTTGTTTTCTTTAAAAGAGGCTTCTAGGGTTTCGAGTTGAAAGGCTACTTCTTCAGGTACATTTCCATCGACATCACCTATGAGCAATGCACCTGCATCTTCGGGGAGGTTAACGCCTAGTTTTTCTTTGAGTGCTTGGACTACGAGTGCATCCATAAACTCCATAGCTACAGGGTTTGCCCCTGATGCCAATGATTTAAACACAGCATTCATCGCATCATCCACAGAAGGGAAGATACCCATATACCCTTTGGTGTATTTAGGTTTCGGGATGAGCTTGAGGGTGATTTCACTCAGCACTGCTAGTGTACCCTCAGAGGCTATGAGTATACCCGCAGTGTTGTACCCTGCAACATCTTTAATGGTACGTTTCCCTGCACGAATGATGTCTCCGTTAGCACGTACTGCACGCAATGCCATCACGTAGTCTTTTGTGATACCGTATTTCGCTGCACGCATGCCTCCAGCATTTTCAGAGACATTTCCTCCAAGCGTAGAGTACTCTTCACTTGCAGGGTCTGGTGGGTACATAAGTCCTACTTCTCCTACAGCTTTTTGTAAGTCCATGTTTATGACACCAGGTTGCACAACTGCCACCATGTTTTCCATGTCGATTTCTAAGATTTTGTTCATGTGTTTTTCTAAGCCAAGGATGATACCACCATTTGTTGGTAAAGCACCCCCTGTAAAGCCAGAACCTGCACCTCTAGGCGTGATGACGATTAGATGTTCATCACAGTACTTCAATACAGCAGAGATATCTGCTTCATCTCTAGGAAAAACGACAGCTTCAGGCTCAAAACGTGTACGCGTTGCATCATACGAATAGGCTATGAGATGAGCTTTATCAGAATAGACATTTTCTTTTCCAACCAGTGTTTCAAAGTGATGTATGTGCTTTTTGTCTAACATTAAAATGCACCCATGACGTTGTAGTAATTACCTTTTGCTTCACTACCAAACCAACCACTTTCTAGTTTTCCGTAACGCATATAAAATGGAAACTGTCCTTTAGAAGGTAGGTTACTCATAGACTTTTGTGAAACTATTTTTCCTGAGATTGGGTCAAGAAGTATGGCAGCGTCTTTACGCACTATGTAGATGAGACCTATTTGGAATTTTTTTGCAAATGCTGAGAGGTTTTCACGTGTAGGTTTGTCATCACCTTCTACAGCAAGGTAAAGAGCATAGGTATCTGGGTGTATCCACGTTTTATGGTTAGCTTTTACTATGCGTGCATACGTGTCTGCATCTGGTGCAAGGAGAAGCACGTTACTGTAAAGATAACCCCCTATCACTTTGTCACCTTTTCTTACAGGTGTTTTAATGGTAGGAAGTTTATCATGGTGAATGATATCTGCATCTATAAGCATAGTGGAACCATCTGAGGACGTTTGTGCTATGCGAGAAGTTATGGCAGTCAGTCCATTTTCATAAGCGTGTATGACAACACCTGACATACCATTGGCACTTAGAGGTGAGCTGAGTTTGATAGATTTACCCTCAACAGACTTGATAGAGGTGTGTACAGAAGAGGGAAAAAACCCTGCAACAAGAGGTAACGATAATAGAAATAGTAATGCAACTTTTGGCATGACAATCCTTTGTGTATTAATATAATAATTGTATTGATTATACAAGCAATATAGTAAAAGTTTATTGATGTGAGAGATGAAGCTAGGGGATTAACTTATTTCAGTTATAATTATGCCCATTTATAAATAATTAGGGCTAGATAAAGAATGACAATTTTGAAAAGTATATTAGGTTGGGTTTTGGTGTGGCTCTTAGCAGTACACACACTTTTTGCTGCAAAACTTAGCACAGAACAATGGAAAAAAGGTGAAACATTTTCACAATACCTCAATACGCGTAGTATACATCCAGATATACTAAAATCTATCTCAAAAGAAGACCTGAAATTTCTTTCTGAAATACAGGGGAATCAAACCTTTTATGAATTAAGAGGTAATGATGGTGAACTGCAACAAGCACTCATACCCATAGGCGAAGAGATGCAAATAAGGCTTGCAAAAGAGATAAAAACAGGTCTTTTCACTTTTGACATCATTCCCATAGAGTATAAAAAAGAGGAATACTCTGCAACAGTTATTATCAACTCTAACCCTCATAGAGATGTTAAAAATACCTTACACCACACGGCATTGGCAGATAAAATGGGACAGCTTTTAAAAGGGACTATTAACACGAAGAAGTTACAAAAAGGTGATAAAATTTCTTTTATTTATGTGCAAAAAACACGTATGGGACATCCCTACTACATGCCACATATCAAAATAGCCATGCTTGAGTCTCGGGGTAAAAAACATTTTATTTATGCGGATGAAGATGGCTATGGGTATACAAGTGATAAAAAGTCTCAAGCCTATACAGTCAAGGGTAAAAAGAAAATAACCTATACGAGGCGTGTGCCTATAAAAAGTAAAAAGTCTCGTTTTGGTATGCCTTTACGTCATGTGCGTGTGACATCTTCTTTTTCTCATAGACGTTACCATCCTATCTTGAAGCGTTACCGTCCACACCATGGTACAGACTTTGGTGCGAAAAGAGGTACGCCTCTTCTTGCGGTAAACTCTGGTAAAGTTATCTTTGCTGGGCGTATGGGTGGCTACGGTAAAGTAGTAAAGATAAAACATAACGCAGGCTATGTCTCTTTATATGCCCATCAAAGTCGCATACGTGTGAAGCGTGGACAGCATGTAAAAAAAGGTCAAATTATAGGGTATGTTGGGAGTACAGGTAGAAGCACAGGTCCTCACTTGCACTTTGGTTTAACTAAGAACGGTAGGTGGATAAACCCGATGAAAGTACTTCGTAAGAAGTCAGCAGGAGGTACAGTACTGAAAAAGTTTACAAAGTACAAAGAGACCACTACCACGAAGTATAAAAAAGTAGATATAAAAAATGCAAAAGAAAATAAAAAGAAGCTATTGGCATTTATGAAAAGTGAGGGAAAACCTTTTGTATGGGATAGCTTTAAACAAAGAAGTATGAGGATAAGTGATGCAGACAAATATTAAAAACTTTAAACTCCAAGAACTTAGGGATTCCAAATTTATAAAAACAGCATTTGCTACCTATGAACATAATGGAAAAGAAAAATCTTGGGAGATTGTAGAAGCCCATGACTCAGTAGCCATTTTGCTGTATCACACAGAGAAAAATGCCTTTATACTCGTAAAACAGTTTAGACCTGCTGTGTACCTAAACAACCAAAATGGCATGACAGTAGAACTTTGTGCAGGCATCGTAGACAAAAACCTTTCACTCGTACAAATAGCTCAAGAAGAGATAGAAGAAGAGTGCGGCTACCGTGTAAGCGTAGAAGAGATAGAAAAAATCACATCTTTTCATACCTCTGTAGGGTTTGCAGGCTCTAAGCAGATGATGTATTATGCTGAGGTAAATGAAAGCATGAAAGTAAGCGAGGGTGGTGGTGTGGATGATGAACAGATAGAGGTCATCTTCTTAGCTGTGAGTGAAGCTAAAGCGTTTATCTACGATGAAAGCATTGCTAAAACACCAGGGCTTATGTTTGCGTTTATGTGGTACTTCGACCACATTCGACAAGTTCAGTGACCTCATAGTTTGTTGGCTGAGCTTGTCGAAGCCTATTTTTCATCACAATATCTTTTTAAAAGACAGTCGTACTCTTCTATACGTCTGTCACGTAAAAATGGCCAGATATCTCTGACTTCCTTGGTACGTTCATTGTCTATGGTGGCGTAGAGTATAGCTTCATCTTGATGTGCTGCATGAGCTAACATCTCTCCTTGAGAGCCACAAACAAAAGAATTTCCCCAAAACCTAGTGCCTTTTAAAACATTTGAGGGGTCAGCCTCAAAGCCTACACGGTTACAGCTTATGACAGGTATGGCGTTGGCTATGGCATGAGAACGTTGTATGGTTATCCATGCGTCTAGCTGTCTTTCTTTTTCTTCTTCGCTGTCTTCATCAAACCAGCCAATGGCAGTAGGGTAGATGAGTATCTCAGCTCCCTTTAGTGTCATGATGCGTGCAGCTTCAGGGTACCACTGATCCCAGCAGATAAGTACGCCTAGTTTTCCCACAGAAGTTTGTATGGGCTCAAAACCTAAGTCACCAGGGGTAAAGTAAAACTTTTCATAAAAGCCTGGGTCATCAGGGATGTGCATTTTTCGGTATTTCCCTGCGACAGACCCATCTTTTTCAAAGACCACTGCGGTGTTGTGGTAAAGTCCTGCAGTACGCTTTTCAAAAAGAGAAGTGACAAGTACGATGTTATGGTCTTTTGCTACGTTTGCCCAAAATGTAACGTCGTCTTCAAAACTATTGGCGTAGCTAAAGAACTTTGTATCTTCACTTTGACAAAAGTACTCTGTTTGGTGTAGCTCTTGTAGGACTATGAGTTCTGCTCCGTTTTGCACAGCTTCTTGTATGCTTTTTAGCGTGTGAGCTAAAGTTTTTTCTTTGGTTTTACCATAGACTTGTTGTATTACTGCAGTTTTCACTAAGCTCTCCTAACGTACGACTTGTATGGTAGAACAATGCAGGCTACCACCTTGCTCTATCAGCTTTAAACAATTAATAGGGATGATTTCCTTATCTGGAAATAAGCCTTTAAATATCTCATGGACTATTTTATCATTATTATCACTATAGGTAGGGTAAAGTAAGGCTTCATTGCAGATGAGGAAATTGGCATAAGTGGCAGGAAGCCTGTTTTTATGTTTATCATAAATGGCGTCTGTCATAGGTAGAGGAACTAGCGTGTAAGCGTTTCCTTCTAGCGTTTTAAACTCTTTTAATTGTGCTTCCATCTTTAAAAGTGCCTCATAGTGTTCATCATCTTTGTTGTCACATTTTACATAGGCTATAGTCTCTTTGTTGACAAATCGTGCCAAGGTGTCTACATGAGAATCTGTGTCGTCACCTGCTAAGTACCCATTATCCAGCCACAATACTTTTGAGGTTCCTAGCATTTCTTTTAGTTTTTGTTCTACAGAGGTTTTGCTAAGTCCACCGTTTCTATTTGGGTTACAAAGACAAGAGGTGGTAGTGAGTATTGTCCCCTCACCATCACTTTCTATGGAGCCACCTTCTAGTACAAAGTTTATGCTTTTTAAGGGAGTAGTACCCATGTAACCTTTTTTATGTAAAGCAGTGTTGACAGCATTGTCAAGAGAGGCTTCAAATTTACCACCCCAGCCATCAAAAGTAAAGTCAAGTAGTTGTTTTTCTCCATTCTTTTGGATGGAGATATACCCGTAATCACGTATCCATGTATCGTTTGTGGGTATTTCTATAAAGGTTAGGTTTCTAGTTGAGCAAAACATGGAAGATATCTTGTGTTTATCCTTACAGATGATGTAAACAGGTTGCCCATAGGCTATGGCTTGAGCGATGCGTATAAAAGGAGAGAGAGCTTTATTCAAATCCTCATATGCCCAGTCAGTCTCCTCATGAGGAAAACTCATCAGTATACACTGCTGTTTTTCCCACTCTGCTGGTATTATTTTCATGTGATACCTTAATTTTTAATTTTTAATTTTTAATTTTTAACTATAATACATCTATGGCATTTATAAAAATAAACAAACAAAATTTCTTTCATAATCTTAACCAAATAGCACTAAAAACTGGCTCTAAAGAAAAGATAGCCATCGTACTAAAAGACAATGCTTACGGGCATGGACTAGAGCTTATGGCAAGACTCTCATCAGAGTTTGGCATACAACATGCAGTGGTACGTAAACGCTCCGAAGCTAAAAAAATAGAGACACATTTTAAAAGCATCCTTGTTCTTGGTGACGACATCGTAAAAGATGCAAATATCAGTTATGCTATTAACACACTTGAAGACATAGCCAAGGTAGAAAAAGGTGCAAAAGTAGAACTCAAAGTTGACACAGGTATGCATCGTAATGGTATTGAGATGCATGAGCTTGAAGACGCCCTTGCAGCTATAAAAAAACAAGGCTTAGACCTTGTAGGTGTCATGACACATTTTAGATCTGCAGATATTCTAAGTTCAGAACTATTTTGGCAGCAAAAAAACTTTGAGAACATCAAAACAAAAGTGACAAAGGCAGGTTTTAGGGATGTACGTTTCCACTCACACAACTCAGCTACTCTTTTAAGAACAAAGACCTTTACAGAGGACATCGTACGTGTAGGCTTAGCAGCCTATGGGTACAATGAACTCCCTAAAGTTTTTGACGCCACAGACTTAAAACCTGTACTGTCCTTACATGCCAAAAAGGTTTCAAGTCGTAGTTTAAAAGCAGGTGAACGCGTAGGGTACAGTGGTGACTTTGTAGCAGAAGACGAAATGACTGTTTCTACCTATGACTTAGGGTATGGTGATGGTTGGTGTAGAGGCTCAGAGTTTCCTTCGTTTATGACCGCCCAAAACCTACCCATTTTAGGACGTGTTTCTATGGACTTTATAGCCTTATCATCAAAGGCAGATGAGGTTTGCATAATAGATGATGCCCAAGATGCTGCCAAACAGTTAGGGACTATTTCTTATGAAGTTATGACAGCATTAGGTAGTGACATAGAGCGACAAATTGTCTAGTTTTTCATCTGCTGCATAAGTGCTTCTTTGGCTCTTTTTCGTATGAGAGCTTCTTCTTTTTCTGGCGAGAGAGATAGTGTATCTTTATGAGGTATTTTTATACTTTTTTGTTTTTTGTTAGTAGGCGTTAGTTCTACAGTTTTCTTTTTTAATACATTGATGTTCTGTGTGTTTTTTTCTACAGGTTTACTTGTTTGTACGGGTACAACTATTTGCGTAGGTGAAGGAGTAAGTAAAGGTTTTGTTGCTGTTTCTTCTGTGGTAGCCATGACGATGACATAAACAACAAAAAGTACAAATAAAACAAGAGCTAGAAGCGTAAAATTAAAAAAGACATGCAACCAAGAACGTTTTTGTTTCTTTTTTGGGATGATTTTTTTTTGATTTTTTTCTACTGGTACATCAACAACTATACCATTCTCTTCATCTATCTCTTTCATGATGTTGTTGAGTACAGTGTCTTTGGGTGCTTTTTGTTTGTTTACTATTTCTCTCACGGGCATCTTTTTTGGACAAATTTAATACCTATATTTTAGTGAAATAAACTTTGGTGGAGGTGAGGGGAATTGAACCCCTGTACAGCTATAGCGGTTATTTCAGTAATATTCGGCTACACCGAACGTTACTAGAGATATAATAAAATTTTAAAATATAAGTGTCAGTAGATAATGGGCGTTTCTTACTGACAATTCCACTGACAGTTGTTTCTATTATGGTTAATTTATTTACGATACAATATAACACTTTAAAATATTGAAAGGAGTTATCATGGCATTAACAATAAAAGATAACAAAGTAGTATATGTCGCACCCCCTAAAAAGTTGACAGCGAAAGAGAAAAAAATGCTTGAAGATGCTCCTGTCAATCATAAGCTTATCAAAAGAGCCACTTCTCGTAAATATAACGTTGTATAGTCTTTACTTTGTTAGAACTCCAAAAATACACCTCTAAGAACGCATCTCATCGCTTGGGTATAGATGTATTATCATTTGTAGAGTTAAGTAAAGATATCAATCAGTCTCATCGAGAAAAAAACTTTATAGAAGATATATGTAAAAGAGTACAAAAGCCTAGTACCGTTTTATATCTACTAAAACATAATAAAGACATTTTAGGTTTTATTGCTCTTTCTGTAAGTTCTATAGGTGACTTCCCATCACTTCAGATTGATTATCTTTTTGTCAATAATACTTTTAGAGGAAAGCAGTTAGAAGTTTTAGATAATCTAAAAACATCAGCTTACCTTGTCGATTTTGCTATAGAGGTAGCACAAGAGATACAAGAGTTAGCAGGGCTGAGATATTTGGTATTGTTACCTGACAATAATAAGCTCCAGCAAGTCTATAAAGATATTGGCTTCTTAAATTTACCGAAACAAGATTGGCTTTATATTAAGTTGTAGTGCATAACGATAAGGTATATTTATTTATCGTTATAGCCTTATCTTTTCTTTGTTGATACAATGGTGTTAATTTGTTTTTGAGGGTGAGGACAGGATTAAATAGGTGTATATTCAACGCCTGACTTTTTTATAGAACAAGTAGAGGGGACGGCAGGTAGGAGTGTGAGGTATGTTGTGAAGCTATAGAATATTACTACACAAATTAAAATGTTTCTTGTTCTCTCGAGAATGAAGTATATCGGTTGGTGTGGTATAATATCTTTGTTTATGAGAGAGGATGGCATTAAGGGAGTAGATATTCAACGCCTGACCCTTTTTTTAGAAAATGGTTATGACACACCTGCACTACAAGAACAAGAGGAAGAAGCAAATCAATTTGCAAGAGAGTTGCTCATTCCACAAAAAGATTTTGAAGTATTTGTCATGAGTGGAAACTGCAAGAACAAAGCAAGTGTGAAGACTTTTGCTAAGTCTTTACATATAAAAACGTCTATTGTAGTGGGAAGAATGATGCATGAAAAGTTGATACCCTACACGCATCCTTTACGAAGAGAGATTGATAAGTATGAGTTTAATCGTGAGTTTTGAGATTATGGAGGCTTTTTATAGTATCAAAGAGCAGTATTGGCAGATATTTTTGATTTCTTGTGAGAGTGAGATTAAAGAGATGTTGGAGAGGGTGGTGGAATTGTGAAAATAAAATTTAATTTTTTTAAAGCATTAGCAGGTGATAGTATTTTAATTTCAACAGATAATACAAATATTCTCATTGATGGTGGATTTGGAATTACTTATGAGGAACAGATCAAACCTAAGATAAATAGAATAAAAAATGGGTTAGATTTAGTTGTTTTAACGCATATAGACGAAGATCATATATGTGGTTTAATTGAAATGGTTAAAAATGATAGAACAAACACAGCGAAGATAAAAGAGCTATGGTTTAATTCTATTAAAAGTATACAAGTACGAAAAAATCGCAATGTTTCTGTAAGTTATGGACAAGGTTTGACTTTTGATGATTTATTAAGCGAATATGATGTGCCTATCAATAATGAAGTTTTTTTAACCAATAGTGAGAATGAGAAAAGATATACGATAAATAATGAAATAGAGTTACAATTACTATCTCCTTATGAATCAGATTTAAGAATTTTAGAACAAAAAGAACCTCAAAATCAACACCCTACAGAGTGTGGAAAATATAAAGCTTCACAAGTATCGACTAAGTTTGGTAACGATAAACGACCGCCAAATAAGTCAAGTATAGCTTTTATTTTAAAATATGATATAAAAGAGTTTTTATTTTTGGCAGATGCTAATATTGATGTTGTCAATAGGTCTTTGGAGAAGTTAGGCTATTCAGAAACTAACAAGTTAAAAGTAGAGTTTGTAAAACTTTCGCATCATGGTAGTTTAGAGAATATTAATGAAGAGTTTTTAAAGCTTATTGATACAAGTAAATTTGTGATTCTTACGGAGGGTAAACGTTATGGTCACCCAAGTAAAGAAATCTTCCCTTTGATTATAGAGCATCAAGGAAGAGACAAAGATATAGAGTTTATTTTTAATTATGAGGGAATAAAAAATAGAAGACTACAGGAAGCTAAAGATAATAAAGTTGATTTGTCAAGATGTTTATTTAAAGTTTTAGCGTATAATGTTTTAGAAGTGTAGGGAGAAAAATTGGAAGAAAATGATATAAAAGAGTGTATTGTTAAAGTTAAGACAAAAGATTCTCATGGTACAGGATTTTTTATAGATACAAATAAAGTTTTAACGTGTTTTCATGTTATTAAAGATATGTTAGATACAGATATAAAAGTTATATTTAATGGTAAAGAATATTCTGTTGAGACTTTAGACACAAAAGAAGAATTTGAAATTGATTTAGCAATATTAAAAGTAGAAACTGATAATAAAAAAACTGTTAAAATGTATGATGTTATAGATAATAAACATGAAATCAAAAGTTATGGTTTTGCAAATAGTAAATATCATTTTTCTGCTGCACCAGAAAATTTTGATAGAGGGCTTGTTCCTGTAACTTTAGAATATGAAGGGAATGATGACCACTTTATGAAGTTTAAAGATGGTCAAATTGAAGAAGGCTATAGTGGCTCTCCAATTATTAACTTAACCACAAAGTCTGTTTGTGGGGTTTTGAATGCTTCGAGAAATACGGATAATAGTTTAGGTGGGTATGGGATTCCTATTGATAAGTTAAAATTATTAGATCTAGATAAATGTGATACTAAAAAGGTTGTGAATATGATAGATATTGAAATAGCTATAAAAAAGAGTGATACGATAGAGAAAAAAGGTGATTTGATAGAGTCATTAGTTACTTCTCTTCTTGAACTTGAAAACTATCCAATTAAAACGAGACTAGAAAATAATGGGATTGAAATAGATTTATTATATGAGAGTGCAGATAAAAATAACATATATGTAGAATTTAAAAACTATCAACAAGATACCGTAAAAATAGAAGCTATCAAAAATATTATGGGTACACAATCTATAGAAGGGTATGGAAAAGTTTATTTAATTTCAACTACTAAACTAGATGAAAATACGAATGAATTAGTCAATAAACTAAAGAATGAGCAAAAAAGAGATGATATTCTTGTTTATACTTCATCGAGTTTAATAGAAATACTAGAGTCTACAAAAACTATTGTAAATTATGATAGTTTTGAAAAACCTCTTGATAAAAATAGAAATTTTATAAAAAATTATACACGAGGAAAAACCCTTTTTATTGTGTCTGAATATGGTTATTTTTATGTTTCAATCATTAAAGAGGATGATGAGGAAATTGGAATAGTTTTATACAATGCAGAAGATGGGAAACTTATAGAAGATACTGCTATTTTAAGTCAAATATTAAGTTTGGAAACATCATTCAAAGACTCAGATTTTTATTTCATTGAAAATTTTAAAGAAAAGATTAAAAGCAATAGAAAAACAACTTATTTAGATGTAAATAAGCTTGAGTTTTCAAGTAAGTATCTAAGAAAACTTCAAGATATAGGTATAAAATTTAACCATCCGTATAAAGAGAACTTGACACTAGAGGATGTTTTTGTCTATCAAGATTTAGATATTCTAAAAGATGCGAGTGAAAATAATAAGATATTTTCAGAAATAAGTGCAAAAGAGTTAGAAGATATAGATAAAATTCATTACACTATGATTTATGGATCTCATGCATCAGGGAAAAGTACACTCTCTAATAGATTACAATTGAAATATATTGAAGAGAAATATATTCCTATTGCTTTAAAAGGGATAGATATAAAAAGTAATTCTTTTTATCCCAATCAAATAGAAAAATTTATTTTAAAGTCATTTAAACAACAATATAAAAATGTAAAATCAAAAATATCTAAATTAGACCAATTGGATAAAGATAAAATTATATTAATTATTGATGATTTTCAAAATGCAAAACTTAATACAGAATACAAATCAGAATTTATGAGTAACTTAGTAAATTTAAAATATAAAAGTATCATTGTATTTGCAGATGACACTTTACAATTAGAAGCCACAACCGAAAGTAAATTAGCAGAATCATTATTAGAATTTACACATTATAAGATTTTAGAAATGGGTCATAAAGTACGGGACAGAATGATTAAAAAATGGGTAAGTTTGGGTATTGATAGGGAAATTGAGAATAAGACTTTAATATTTAAAACTAGAGAAAAAGCAAAGCTAATAAATAGAACTGTAGGATATAACCTTGTTCCAACATACCCCTTCTATATACTAGCTTTGCTTCAAGCTATGGAGTCAAATGAATCAATTTTGAACGAGAGTAGCTCCTATGGACATTATTATCGGTTTTTAATTATGCAATACCTTAACAGTGATTATGTTATGAATAATAAGGATATAACAACTATAAACTCATATATTTCTACATTTGCTTTTGAATGTTTATCTAAGAATAAATATAGATATAGCGAAAGTGAATTTTTAGAATTTTATTCTAATTATTGTTTTGTGGAAAAAAAGTTTACACCATCTTTTGATATTATTGATAAATTACTTAAGTCAACAATTATATCCAAGGAAGATGGTCTATATAGGTTTTCTCAAGATTATCTTTATTATTATTTTGTTGCACAATATTTTTCGGATAATATAAATAAGAAAGATGTTAGAGATATAATAGATAAAATGTCTGAAAGATTATATAATGTAGAATTTTCTAATATTATTATGTTTTTAATACATCATTCTCCTCAAGACTTTATTCTGGAAAAACTTTTATCAGAAGCAGAAAAAATATTTAATGAAGAGAGTGAGTTTTCCTTTTCTCCAAGTGAACTTGTGAATATTAATAAATCGTTAAATAAAGATAGATTATCTTTAGAAAAGAGAAGTTTAGAGGAAACACGAGAAAAAGAGTTAGAAGAAGAGGAACATAATGGTCATCAATTAGCTACGATTGTTGAAAACTCTGACTATGATGAAATTGATTATAATGAAGAAATAAAAGAACTAGATAGATTTCAAAAGATTAATTTAGCATCTAAAATGATAGAAATTTTAGGAGAGATAGTTAAAAACTATTCAGGACTAGATGGTGGTATTAAAACTAATCTAATTAATGGGATATATAAATTAGGTTTAAGGTCAAATAAATCAATTATCTCATTTATTGAAGACAATCATACATTAATATTGCAAGTTGTAGAAAAAATTATAGAAAAAAAGAATTATGCGACAGAAGAAAAAAAGAAAAAAGTAGCAGGAGAAATAGTTTTTAATGCAGCACTATCTCATTCCATAGGTACTTTGAAAAGAATTTCTAAAGCTATTGCTTCAGAAGACTTAACTATAGTCAATAATGAAATTTTTGAAAGTAAAAATGGGAATGTAGCAATAGAACTTATTAGGCAAGCAATTGGATTAGATTTTAGTAATGGATTGAATATTAAAGAAGTTAAATTAATACATCAAAAATTGGAAAAAGAGAATAATACATTATCTGATTCAGTATTAAAAAGATTAGTGTTAGAGCATCTTTATATGTTTGATAAAAAAGTTGCTATTAAACAAAGTGCTTGTAGTGCAGTAGGAATAGAAAGTGATAAGTCTAAACAGAAAATGATTGAATATAGTAAAAAATAAGTAAGAGTTATTGGAGTATATTGGTATACATAAGAAGTTAAACATTCCAAATGTACTTTTATAATATGCAAGTACAAAAAAGGGTCCCAAAAAGGGTCAGGCGTTGAAAATACACCCTATGTGACACTGTGAAGTGAGTGTTAACTTTTGCTGGATTTAAATTTAGAAATTTTACGCTTCTAGGTATTTTGGGAAAGATTATAAGTTTAGTATTTTTTCGGCTGTAGCTAAAATGATAGGCAACCTCTCTTTAATAACCGCTTCTACAATATAGAAATCTACCCCATCATAATCGTGAGCTAGGCTACACCGAGAGGTCAGGTTATTCATGATGCATTGTTGCACAACGCATCACAAATCACCAGACCCCTCTATTTGTCTGTGACGCAAAAGAATACTGCTGGAAAGTGCAGAGAGGCATACCTGAGTACTCCATATTTAACATCTTTAACCTTGGTAGCAAAAAGCAAATAGAACTGTACGAGCAAGGCATAGTAAACATACAAGACATACCAAGTACCTTTACCATGACAGCCAAACAAAGCCAAGCCGTGCAGAACCACAAGCTAGGCGTAACACACATAGACAAGGAAGCCATAAAAGCATTTCTAGATACTCTGGACTACCCCATCTACCATTTGGACTTTGAGACCTTTCAGCAAGCCATACCAGAGTGGAAAGGCATCAGCCCCTTTATGCAGATACCCTTTCAGTATTCGCTACACATAGAACATGAAGACGGCAGACTTGAACATAGTGAGTTTTTGGCAGTAGATGGAGTAGACCCTAGAGAAGAGTTAGCAAAAAGACTCTGTGATGACATACCTAGAGATGTAACAGTTTTAGCATACAGCATGAGCTTTGAAAAAGGCGTCATCAAAAAGCTTGCTTTGGAGTACGAGTATTTACGTACACACCTCATGACAATACACGACAACATCAAAGACCTTATGACCCCATTTCAACAAAAGCACTACGTCACCCCTAGTATGAATGGAAGCTACTCCATAAAGTATGTCTTGCCTTCTTTAGTACCTGACATGAAAGATGCATATAAGGAGCTAGACGGTGTACAAAATGGTGCAGAAGCCATGAATGCATTTGCAAATATGTCAAAACTAGAAGAGGGTGAGAAAGAGAAGGTGAGAAGAGGATTGTTAGCGTATTGTGAGCTTGATACTTTGGCGATGGTTAGGGTGTTGGAAAAGTTGAGGGAGGTTATGCATGATTGATTGTGGTAAAAAGATAAATCAGATATTTCCATTTGGGCGTGATATAATTGGGATGAAGATTGAATCCCTGCATAGCTATAATAAATTTCATTAATACTTGACTTACTGTACAACTTGTACTATAATACATTTGTAGTTGAGGATAGGTCACCGTAACCACTCTCGTTAGATTACCCGTTAGAGGTTTAAGAGCAGTCGCCCTGTCCCACTTACTTTTCTTCAACACTATAATATGTAACTACCCAATGACCATTCCTATCTTTACTTAATACTGCGATAAAACGTTTATTATTAAACGTGTTACTAATACTTAGATAATCGTTCTTCTCAGATTGATATATGGAGCCCATTTTAATAGTTGTTGCCATATTTAAAATGTTATGAGCCGTAATCTTACCTTCACACTCTTCACCGTAATGTCTTAATAAGATATGCATAAAGCCTTTATCTTCATTTCCTTTTTTAATAAAATACTGTTTATTGTTGATATTAAATTGGATAATGTCTTTTTTTGCGTTGATAAAATCATAAACTTGTTGTTGATGCTCATTAAAGGTTTTTTTCTTTTTACGTAGTATAGTATGTATTTCACTGATCTCTTTTCTAAGTGCTGCTAATTTACGTGCATACTCAGATAAATTATCATTGACCATTGAGAACCTTTATTAATTTAATTGATGGATTATAGCTAATGAGTGTTTTGAGGTAGATTTTAAGGATATATCTTGAAAAAATATTGTGATTGTTTTGGTGGAGGTGAGGGGAATTGAACCCCTGTACAAATATAGCGGTTATTGCAGTAATATTCGGCTACACCGAACGTTACTAGAGATATAACAAAATTTTAAAATATAAGTGTCAGTAGATAATGGGCGTTTCTTACTGACAATTCCACTGACAGTTGTTTCTATTATGATTAATTTATTTACGATACAATATAACACTTTAAAATATTGAAAGGAGTTATCATGGCATTAGCAATAAAAGATAACAAAGTAGTATATGTTGCACCCCCTAAAAAGTTGACAGCGAAAGAGAAAAAAATGCTTGAAGATGCTCCTGTTAATCGTAAGCTTATCAAAAGAGCAACTTCTCGTAAATATAATGTAGTATAGTCTTTACTTTGTTAGAACTCCAAAAATACACCTCTAAGAACGCATCTCATCGCTTGGATATAGATGTATTATCATCTGTAGAGTTAAGTAAAGATATAAATCAGTCTCAACGAGAAAAAAACTTTATAGAAGATATATGTAAAAGAGTACAAAAGCCTAGTACTGTTTTATATCTACTAAAACATAATTATGACACTTTAGGCTTTGTTGCTCTGTCTGTAAGTTCTATTGGGGACTTCCCATCACTTCAAATTGATTATCTTTTTGTAAGTCATAAATTTAGAGGAAAGAAATTAGAAGTTTTAGATAATCTCAAAACATCATCATACCTTGTTGAATTTTCTATAGAAGTAGCACAGGAGATAC
>Ga0256840_1002225_pt1 | contig 17308 bp, 19 predicted proteins | sample 355202metaG_FD_185969 | JGI IMG/M metagenome (GOLD analysis project Ga0256840, IMG submission 185969) | Hydrothermal vent microbial communities from Mid Atlantic Ridge, Atlantic Ocean - 355-202 | ecosystem: Environmental > Aquatic > Marine > Hydrothermal vents | place: Atlantic Ocean: Mid... | reverse complement strand
TATTGATTTATCTTTTATTAGCGGATAAAAAAGTAGAAATAACTGCCGATAGAAATATCAATAAAGTTGTTGATAGCAAAGAATGGCTACGTATTTGCAAATTAATGGAAGCTGACTTTAGTGCAGGAAAGTTTGGAGATGGCTCAGTAAAAGGCATTAATGAGATAAGTTTATTACTTGAAGAGCATTTTCCTGTTGGTAGTACAAATATGGATGAGCTTTCTAATAAGCCTGTTATTTTATAAAACAGTCATTAGTTAATATTCTATTACTTATAAATATCGCGTATAGCTCCATATTGGAAATACAAACCAAGGAGATCCAATGAACTTAACTCAAAAAATATCTACCATTTTTATCTCATTTAGATGTATGGCGGATTAGTAGAGAAGCCAAATAATGATGGGTCTAGCGCTGCCAAAAGACCAAAAGAACTTTCGGTAAACTACCCATTTATTAGGCAATAATTTAAAAACATACCTTTCCTTTTTCTCGATGACGACATATGAATACAAATCATCGAGAAAAATAGGTATAGCCCAATATCATAAAAATTATTAACTGAAATTTCCCTAACCTCTAACTACAGTTCAGGCTTCAGATTTGCTAAAGGATATTGATTAATTACCCTAAACTTATAATCACTTTCACTTTGATGACACAAACATATCTTGTTAATTACAAGCGGCTTACCTAGAACACTAGAAAATATATTTTTTAAATAATTAAATATTTCTTCTCGTTCTGAGTCTCTAAGCCTATTAGTTAATGTCATATGAAACTGAAATTCACCACATACAAAAGGGTAGCCCCATTGTTCTAGGTTGTTTTTTTGAGGTTCACTTAACTGTTCTGGCTTACGCTTTTTTATTTCAACTTGATTGAGAGGCGCTCGAAAGTGATCAAATTTTATTACACATTGTTCTGCCAACTTATTTAATTTCTGACAATGCTTTTCAGATCTTAAAGCTATGAACTGTCCGAGTTTCTGAATAGTCAGCGGCTCACATTCAAAGGTACTCATTTCACGAGAAAAACTTTGTAGTGCTTGGTCTAGTTCAATCAGACTTTTACCTTGCTTTAATCGAAAAGGGGGTTTTAGTGTCGCATGAAATCCATATTGTCGAGGGTTTGTAGTTTGAGCTAAAAAACTAGTTAAGTTTTCATCAAAGAGAGGACTATTAGATTGACTAATCTCCTTACCACTCCATAAATCATAGCCCAGCCAACTAGAGGCTAGTTGGTAAATTGGGTCTTCGGGTTCAAACGTATAATAAATAGCAAAACGTTCAGACACAAATACCTACTCCTTTATTACTCACCTCTTCTTCATACACTCTCGCATTTTCTATCGAATGTATCACCTCCTCCGCTGTTTTATCGATAGATTGGTTGTTATAGATTATAACGCTTGATCTCAGTTTTGAAGGATTAAGAGTTAATGTTCTAGCAATGCGTGCTTCAATTTCTTTCTTTGACTCTCTTCCACGCTGTATCAATCGCTCTCTCAGAATTTCTTCAGAAACGGTTAACCAAATTATTTTTAAATCAGGATAAATTCCCCGTGCTTCGTGAATATATTTTCGTGACCCGTTAATGATGACATCATGCCCTGCCTCTAACCATAGGAGCACTTCTTTGCCAATACCGTAACGATAGCCATGTGATTTCCAGTGAAACAAAAATAAGCCTGATTCTTTTCTACTCTTAAAATCTGTGCGAGTTAACTCGATATGATTCTCATCATTTTGACGAAGGGTGCGAGTAATATAACGATGAGCAACGATAATAGGTTGCTTATTATCAAAGTCATGCCTCTTAATCATGTCTAAAACGCTATCTTTTCCTACACCTGATGGACCTACTAAAAAATATAACATTAGTTTTACCTCAGTATTTTCTCTTTGTTAACTGACTCTTGTGCCGTCTTTCCAAACTTCTTGTAGAATAGGTAAATCCTTATGTTTTGAAACCCGTAAGATGTCTGCTTTTTTACCCGTTTCTATTCGCCCCCTGTCATCAAGATCAACAGCTTGGGCAGGGTTATCGGTAACGCATCGAATAGCATCTGACAAGCTAATAGCATTATCAAGATCTGCCAATGAAAAAGCGGCATGCAACAAACTACTGGGATAATAATCCGATGATAAAATATCAAGACAGCCGTTTTCAGCTAACTCGCGTGCCGCTACATTTCCAGAATGTGAATAACCACGTACTAAATTTGGTGCTCCCATTAACACTTGTAATTTATTCTTATGCGAGAATTTGGCTGCCTCTAGTGTCGTCGGGAATTCCGCAATACTCACATGATGAGCCATAGCTTCTTCGACATGCGCCTGTGTAGCATCGTCATGGCTAGCCATTGGGATTTCGTTTTCTTGACAATACTTGGCAATATATTTGCGATGAATATGAGCAAACTCCTTTGAAGATTGTTGATGAAGTCTAATATTCTTATTCATTTGTTCATCACTAAAATTGTACTTACCTTTGTAATACTCGATGTACTTATCCATTTTGGCAAACTGTCTTTGCCCTGGCGCATGATCCATTAATGAAACTAATTTTAGTAAATGCGTGCTGGCATTCTGATCGAACTCATCGGAGGTTGAGTCACAACTTAATTCACAACGTAAGTGAATAAAGTGGTCTGCTTTTGCTAAATGATTATCAGAGATATATTCTATAGAGTCGATAACGTTATCAAGAATTTGAGAGCGAGTACTCTTATAAATGTTATAGCCCACCGCCACTGCATCAAAAACTGTGGTAACACCCGCAGATGCCATTTGAGTGTCATGCGCTAATATCGCAGGAATGCCTGGCCATGCAACCCCTGGTCGTGGGGAAAAGTATTTCTCCATATTATCAGTATGTAGCTCTATTAAGCCAGGCATTAAATAATCGCCCTGCCAATCTTGTGCATTAGCTAGTTGGCTACCACCTTGATCAACTGCTTTAATCTTGCCATCTTCAATACTGACTGTGCCTTGAATAACTTCATCACGCAGAATTATTTTTGCATTTTTTATAATCATTCTCTTATAACTCCTCTTTACCTTTTCATTGTTCCTGTCGCAAGGTCAAACACCCGATCAGCAACCCTGTCACGACTTTCTTTATCGTGAAAAATACCAATAATGGCGGTATTCACTGATTTTGCTTCTTCGATTAATTGCAAAACAATTTCACGATTTTCTGCATCTAGTGACGCGGTAGGTTCATCAAGTAACATCAGTGGCCAACGAACCACAAAAGCTCTAGCAATATTAATGCGTTGTTGTTCTCCACCTGAAAATGTTGTGGGAGAAAGCTGCCAAAGTTTTTCAGGGATATTCAGTCGTTTTAAAATATGACTGGCTTTTTGTTTTGCCACTTTATATTCATGACCAATATCCAACATAGGTTGCATAACAATACTCAAGGCAGGTACACGTGGAATGACTCTCAAAAATTGACTCACATAAGCAATTTTCTCACGTCTAAGCATATTCATAAGCCGATCAGAAATTCGGGCTATGTCATAACTCTCATCATCAGGAGAGAAAATCATTGAGCCACTATCTGTTTGGTAATTCGCGTAAAAACATCGAAGCAAAGTACTTTTCCCCATACCTGATTCACCATGTAATACCAGGCATTCTCCTGGATAGACTTTAAAATCAAGGTTATCAAATACAGTAAAACTAACCTCTCCTTGATTATGTAAAGTAAACGATTTACTTAATTTTTTAATACTCAAAACAGGTTGCTTCATAACACTGCTCATAACTGTTCCCCTTATATTGTTAGCACCTAAACTTGTAAGATAGAAGATACAAGCAACTGTGTATAAGGCGCTTGTGGGTCATCTAAAATTCGGTCCGTTAGACCTGTCTCAATGACACGACTTTGATACATCACCATTAATCTATCTGCCAATAAGCGTGCTACACCCATATCATGAGTCACAATAATGACAGCAACATTTAATTCTCGAACTAGCTTTCTAAGTAAATCTAAAAGCTTCGCCTGTACTGAGACATCTAGCCCGCCCGTAGGCTCATCCATAAACAGTAAACGAGGTTCAGTCACTAAATTGCGTGCTATTTGCAAGCGTTGTTGCATACCACCTGAGTAGGTTTTGGGCTTATCATCAATGCGCTCAATATCAAGTTCTACACGCTGCATCCAATCCATAGCTTTGGCACGAATATTACCGTAATGACGATCTCCTTGGCTCATCAGTCGCTCACCTATATTTGCACCTGCGCTAATATCCAACTTTAAACCATCGCGAGGATTTTGGTGAACGATGCCCCATTCTTTACGCATCAATTGACGAATTTCTGTTTCACGAGATTCGTTTAAGTTCATCATTGCTTGTTGTGCAGGTTGGTAAAGAATTTCACCACTATCTGCTTTTTCTAATCCTGCAATACAACGAATCAGCGTTGATTTACCTGAGCCTGACTCACCCACGATACCTAATACCTCTCCTGGATAAACCTCTAAACTAACATCTTGGCAGCCTTTATTATGACCGTATAAACGGTTTAGGTTTCTAACCTGCAAGATAGGGCCTTCTGTTATTGCAACAGGCTTATTAGCTTCGTTTCCTATATTATCCTTAAGAGCTGCTTGGTTCATGCTGTTTCCCCTTCTCTACTTTCTAACCCCTCAACACGTTGCTGGCAATAATCGGTATCAGAGCAAACAAACATGCACTCACCTTCGTTATTGATAATAATTTCATCAAGAAAACTATTATCAGCACCACAGATAGAGCAGGTCTCATCCCATTGTTGCGCCTCGAAAGGGTGGTCTTCAAAGTCCAGACTTTCGACATCGGTATACGGCGGTATGGCATAAAGACGTTTTTCACGGCCTGCACCAAAAAGCTGTAGCGCAGGCATTTGATGCATTTTTGGGTTATCAAACTTTGGTATGGGTGAAGGATCCATAATATAGCGACCGTTAACACGCACGGGATATGCATAGGCCGTGGCAATGTACCCAAAACGCGCAATATCCTCATATAGCTTCACGTGCATTACACCGTATTCTTGCAATGCGTGCATAGTGCGTGTTTCAGTCTCACGCGGTTCAATAAAACGTAATGGCTCTGGTATGGGAACTTGATAAACAAGCACTTGCTCGTTACTCAATGGTGTTTCAGGGATGCGATGACGGGTTTGAATCAAGCTTGCTTCGCTGGTTTTTTCCGTTGTGTTAATACTACAAACACGTTTGAAAAACTTACGGATACTTACAGCATTGGTAGTGTCATCCGCACCTTGATCTATCACTTTTAGCGTTTCTTTAGGGCCAATAATGGCAGATGTAATTTGAATTCCTCCCGTGCCCCATCCATAAGGCATAGGCATTTCTCGCCCACCAAAAGGGACTTGATAACCAGGAATCGCGACTGCTTTTAATAAAGCGCGTCGAATCATTCGCTTTGAGTGTTCATCAAGATAAGCGAAGTTATATGCGCCTTCTATTAGAGGTTCTTCGCACAATGAAGTTTTTTGACTATTCATACCAACGACTCCGTTGTATTTTTAGTATCAACTTCGCTATCTACTTGTGGCTGATCTTCATGCTCTTTTCGGATTTTACGAATCAACTCTAGTTCAGACTGGAAATCAACGTAATGCGGTAACTTTAAATGTGACACAAAGCCCACTGCTTCAACATTATCTACATGGGATAAAACAAATTCTTCATCTTGTGCAGGTGAGCCAAAATCCTCATCAAACTCATTACCTCGTAAAGCACGATCTACCAATGCCATCGACATAGCTTTGCGCTCGTTATGCCCAAATGACAAACCATAACCCCGCGTAAATTTTGGCTTGACTGTTTTAGAACCTTTAAATTGATTGATGATTTCACTTTCTGTAACCGTGATCTCACCAATATCAATTGAGAATCCTAATTCTTCTGGCTCAATGCTTAAGCTAACCTGCCCTATGCGAATCTCACCTACAAATGGATGCGTTCTGCCATAACCACGTTGTGTTGAATATCCCAATGCTAGTAAAAAACCCTCATCACCACGAGCCAATGCTTGCAAACGTGTTGAGCGATCAGCAGGGAAATTAACGGGTTGCTGAGTAATATCAACCTCAGGTATTTCTTGATCAGAGTGATGTGTTTCGATCATACCCTCGTTCGCCATAATACCGAGAACTTGAGGGTAATTTAGCGACTCTTCCTGTTGATACCCCTCTTGAGACTCTTCTTTCAATGCATCATCAGTATTGTTAAAAAAAGCAGCTTGTTCATCATCCGATTCATCAAGCAAATTAAAATCGAGTAAGCGATGGGTGTAATCAAATGTTGGACCTAATACTTGTCCGCCAGGAACATCTTTAAACGCCGCAGAAATACGACGTTCCACCTTCATCGCCTGCGCATCCAATGGCTTGCTTGAACTAAAGCGAGGTAGCGTGGTACGAAATGCGCGTAATAAAAATATTGCCTCAATAATATCGCCACCTGCTTGCTTAATTGCAAGCGCCGCCAATTGCGGATCGTATAATGATCCCTCCGTCATCACACGATCAACCGCGTATGGTAGTTGTTCCTGAATCTGGCTCACCGTAAGCTCAGAGTACTTTAAATTACCGCGCCTTTTACATGCTAGCTGCGCATGGGCGGCATCAATGGCTTTATCACCACCTTTTACGGCTACATACATGACGAAACCTCCTTTGTGATCAAGGTTGTTCGGGGCAGACAAAAGAATTTATCTTCATGTGTAAAAATTAAATCAACACCCTGTGGAAATAGTTTTTGAAGTGACTCACGTTGTTTAATAAGTGACGCTGTAAAGGCACTACACGAAACCAAGTGTTTATCTTCGATTCCTGCTCCCGTTAAAGCATAGGTATCAATAGATGATGAAGTACACCCCCCCCTTTTTTCGATGTTTTGTGTTTCAATAATGACCGTACACGACTGATCTGGATACGTTTCTGTACCTAATTTCAATGAATTTAAATCAGGTATCTCTGATTCATCGCAAAGAATAAAGTCAACCGTTTGAGAGTCACTAAGAACAGGTGAAGAACAATGAAAACGCAATGTTGACAGTACCGCCCCATTATTAATGCTGTTGCTTAATGCTATACTGGTATCATGATCAAAAAAAGTCAGCGCAATTGCGTATGTCGAGCTGAATAATGGCTCTGGTTTATCGTCTAATTGAGCATTAATGATAGAAATTACACCCGGTTCGGACATACTCTTTAATACTTTTCTAAACACAGACTGCGAATCGTAAACTGGGTTTTTAAAGCCCTCTTTAATGGTTTGAACCGAACTTTGAGCTTGAATATTATTTGTAGTCACATCAATATTTGACTGATTTTGTAATTGTGCAGACATCAATCATCCTCTCCTCTAACCATCGTAAAGAAATCTACTTTGGTTTTACTTGCATTATCTTGTTTTATCTTATCTTTTTCCGCCAATACTCTTTGCAAAGGCTTAATCAATCCTGAAACAATATCTGCTTGCAAAGCATCATCTTGGGCAAGTGCATCAATCACTGCTATGTGAATTGAGTGCTTATTGTTGCGCCCTATAACGTAGCCAAAACCATTTTCACCACTTGCAAGTTTTACCGCACAACGCGTCACACTAACCTCACCAAGGTTGAAGGGCTCACCTGTAACACCTGTACGAGCAACAGCCATGACCATTCCAATCTCTGGAGAGCGGATAAACTCATAGTCAATATCATTGAGTGAACTATCCCAAAAATGCTGTATATCTTCCAACTCTGACTTTGCCAAAGTTGACAGCAAAGTTTGTCTCTCTACGTTGCTTAAGTCTAAAGAAGTGTTCTCTTGATTCATCACATCACCTTCTTTCTTAATCTTTGTGAAAGCATGTCTAGCAACGTAACCGAGATAATAATAATAAACATAACGGCAGCCGTTTCTTGATACATAAAGCCGCGCATACTCTCCCAAAGAATGACACCAATACCACCTGCACCGACCATCCCAAGCACGGTGGCAGAACGTACATTTGACTCAAACCGGTACAAAGAATAAGAAACCCATAGAGGCAATACCTGTGGGATAACACCATAAATGATTTCTTGCAAACCACTCGCCCCTGTCGCACGAATACCTTCAACAGGGGCAGGTTCTATCGCCTCAACCGCCTCAGAAAACAGCTTGGCAAGAATGCCAGTGGTATGCACAAATAGCGCCATCACACCTGCAAACGGACCAAGCCCTACAGCAACCACAAACAACATCGCAAATACCATTTCATTAATGGCTCTTGCAGCATCCATTAAACGCCTTGTAGGCTGATATACCCACCAAGGAACTAGATTCTCAGATGACATAATTGCCAATGGTACCGAGGCAATGATGGCTAAGAAAGTACCCCATACGGCAATCTGTATTGTTATTAACATTTCTTTAAGGTAAACATCCCAGTCATGAAAATTTGGAGGGAAAAAATCAGAACCCAATTTTAGAATATTTCCACTGTACTCAATTAAAGCACCAGGGTTCATTTCAGCTCCCTGCCACGACCATACAAGTACTGCAAAAAAAAGACCCCAGCCGATCAAGCCCACTAAGCTTGATTTTTTATCTGGATTCGTAATATTAATAGTTTCTGCTGCATTCATTATTCAATTATCAACGTTTAGTTCATAAAAAAGGCGAGCCACTAGGAGAGACTCGCCAATAAAATTTGTTGTTTTTATTAATTAGACGGTTTGTAAGTATTTCTGTTATAAATTTTCCGCATAATTTTTAAGTGCGGCTGCACGACGTTTTAGACTGCTTAACTGCATATCAACTTTGCCTAGCTTTTCCTTCTTTTCTGCTTCTGAATACTTCTTGTCATTGGCAACTTTTAAGCGGTTTTTAAACAATACTAATTGACGAATAGGGATAAGCTGGTCATCACTTGAAGCTTTGAAAGGTGCCCATCCTAAACCTGCTAATACTTTTTTCTCTGTTTCATTTTTTGCTCCATATCCCATGAAGAAGTTATAGATATTTTGCTTCAATGCTTCGTCTAGCTTCTTGTTCCAAACAATTGGATCAGCGGGTATTAGTGGTGATTTCCAAAGAACTTTGATGTTTTTAACTTTATCTGGATGAGTCACTTCAAGACGACGCAGGTTTTCTGTGTTATTTGTCGCAAAATCAACCTGTTTATTAGCAGCGGCTAATAAATTAGTCTGGTGATTTGAGTTCAATGTGCGCTTAAATGCTGTCTTAGGATCAATTCCATTTTTGGCAAAGACGTAGTAAGAAGGAACTAGAAAACCAGATGTTGAATTTGGATCACCATTACCGAAGACCAAATCTTTAGCATTTTTTACAATATCATCAACATTATTAAGAGGGCTATCTTTATGTGTCACTAATAAAGACCAGTAGCCTGGATTACCTTCAACATCAACTGTTTGTGCAAAAATCTCGCCATCAGCACGATCAACCGCCTCCATCGCTGATTTATTTCCAAACCATGCAACGTCCACTTTCCCAAAACGCATACCTTGTATGATTCCTGCATAATCAGGCGCAAAGAAGGCTTTAACCTCCATATTCAATTGTTTGCTCATATCATTCAAAAAGGGTGTCCATGATTCCTTTAGATTTTGAGATGATTCTGTAGAAATAATGCCAAAATTAAGTACTTTCTTTTCATTTGCTGATGAGATTACTGGCAGCAACATTGCTGTGATTAGTGCCCCTGCTAACAGGGTTTTAAATAATGTTTTAAACATTGTTTTTTCCTCAGTTTAGTTAAAAAATTAATAATTAGTTGATTAAAATAAGTATGCTCAAACCATTTAAAATGAGCTTTCACATGCATCTTTTTATATCGCTGTACTTTCAATAAATGTCGAATCAAAAGGAGAAACAACCTCTTCAAAGTCATCCTCATCTTCTTCATCGTCAATTTCTTGAAAATCTGTCCCATAAAGTTTTTGTAAAATTTCGTCACTCAAATCTTCGACCTTGCTATCAAAGGCAACCCGACCATCTACCAATGCAATAACGCGCTTACAATATTTACGTGCATACTCAACTTGATGAAGCGTAATAACGAGTGTTTTACCGTGCTTTCGACCCATTTTTCTCAGGCTTTTCATCACGGTTTTAGCAGATTTAGGGTCAAGCGATGCAATAGGTTCATCAGCTAAAATAATATTAGCGCCTTGCATTAAAGTACTGGCAATAGCTACACGTTGTTGTTGACCACCTGATAAGTCACCCGCACGTTGAAAAGAAAAGCTTTTTAAACCAACACTATCAAGTGCTAGTATCGCTTTGCGTTTTTCATCACGCGTAAATAAACCTAAAGAACCGCGCCAACGTGGGATGCTCCCCAAAGATCCGATCAATACATTTGTTAGCACGGAGAGACGATTGATCAGATTAAATTGTTGGAAAATAACACCAATACCACTACGAATTCTTCGAGCTGATTTACTCAACTTGCCATTTGCTTGTAGTGCCTGCCCATTGATATTGATTTCTGTAACATTATTCACAGCACCACTTTTATCAGAAATTTCTAGCCCCGCTATATGACGTAATAACGTTGACTTGCCGGAGCCACTAGGACCGATCAAAGCAACTATTTCTCCTTCCATGATTTGAATAGAAACATCATCTAAGGCCTTAACTCGACCAAATGTTTTACTCAAATTGTTAATGCTAATTGCCTGCGCCACGGATTAAGTCACTCACTACTATTTAATTAATGAGAATACTTTACTATTGCTTTATTACATATCTATGACTATTTGATGAACCTTTTATGACAAACTTATTTTTGATAACTGGATACTAAAAATCATGCTATTTTTTTTCATTTTGATCTAGTAATGTTGCTATTGGGAACTCCTCATCTGAAGTATTTGTGATCTCACCAATATAGCGATATTTTTTTTGTGCTTTGATTCTATCTAAGTCGACAAGAATCAAACTATCTATGCAATTGTTAAAATTAGGATCTATATTAAATGCAATAAACTGACAGCCTTTATCATCGCATAGCTCTGAATATTGCTTGTAAAGTGTTGGTACTTTTACGCCCATTTTTTTAAGCATCTTGTTCATTTTTCTGTAGCTTTCCTTGTAGTCACCTGAAAACTCTAGCGCGGCCAATTTCTTATTTTCATATGATATTTTGTACGGTTTTTTTGCTTTTGCCATGCTCTTATCTGAGCCAAACTGCTGCTGATAAAAAGCAAGAATGATATCCTTGCTTTGGTTTGAATATGATTGAGAGAGACTCACTGGACCGAATAAATACTTAATCTCAGGGTGTTGACGCAGATAGGCTCCTATACCGAACCACAAGTAGTCGAGACTTCTTTTACCCCAGTAACGGGGCTGCACAAAACTTCTGCCCAACTCAATTGCACCAGGTAAACAGTCGTCTATCAATGTCGACTCAAAGTTAAACAAGGTACTTGTATATAAACCTTCCTCACCTTTTTCCTGAATAATTTTTTTACATTCACCAATGCGGTATGCACCCACTATTTCTAGATCAGCTTCATCCCAAAGCACCAGATGTCTGTAATAAGTATCATGGTGATCAATATCAGTCACTTTACCCGTGCCTTCTTCGACTGTTCTAAAAGTAAGTTCACGCAAGCGACCAATCTCATGGATTACTGGCGAATCTGATACATAGTCATAAAGAAATATCTTCTTTCCATCCGGTGTTTCACCGAGCAACTTAGACTTATAAAGTTCTTGTTTTAAGGCTTTTCGTCGAGATGGGTGAACTATAGTTTCTACTGTATTAAACAGTGATTTTTTCTTTCTTTTAGCAAGCCAGTAAAGTTGCTTTCTAAAGAGCTTTGCCAATTGTTTATTATTTAAATCACTGTTTTCTAGCTCACTCCATGGGATAGCATTACCAATATGAAATTGTAATTCCTGATTTTCTTTATTAAACATTTCGCGTACTAACATAGCAGTACCCAAAGGCTTAAATACAGTCGACATACTATAAAAAAGCGCAGAATTTTTAGCATCTACCAGTATTGGCAATATGGGAGAACGTGTGTGTTTAGCAAGTTTTAAAAAGCCTCTTTTCCAAGTGCCGTCGCGCACACCGTGAGGTTTTATTCGAGACACTTCACCCGCTGGAAATATAATTAAAGCCTCATCTTTTTCCAGTACATTTAGCATAGCTTTATATTGGCTTTTATAGGTTGCTTTGCGAGATGACATAATCTCGATAGGTAAAAACAATGACTGTAACGGTTCAACCCTGTTCAGCAGCTCATTCGCTACAATTCTTACATCAGGTCGAATAGAGCGAATCATTTTCAGTAACGCAAGACCGTCCAAAGAACCAATTGGATGATTAGCAACAATTATAATTCTCCCTTCCGCAGGAATTTTATTTAGTGATCTTGCACTTGCCTGATAGGTAAAATCAAAATACTCTAAAATTTTATCAAGAAAAGCAAAGCCTCGTAAATGCTGATTCGTTTTTATAAACTTATTTATTTCATCTTCTCTAAAAAGCTTTTTAAGCATTTTAAATAATAACCTCGATCCTGGCACTTCTTCCAATCCTGGCTGCTTTTCCAGTAAAGATTTTTCTAAATCAATCATCTCAAGTCCTTTCTATTTTCACTTTAAAGTAAGTATGAAAGAACTCTATTAAAACTTAATGACAAATTAATGTTTTAAACACCCAAAAACATGTAAAAATCTCTAATGAGAAAGGCCGCTGAGAAGATAGTTTATTAAATCAATTATTATGCTAAAAACACTTATCAAGTTATACAAAACCCTTAATATCCTTGAGACAAAAAAACAGCACCTCATGGATGCTGTTTTTTTAACTTTACAAGTAATTATTCTCTACATCTTTAATGCCGATAAAGACTTAGCTGCTGCGCCAAATTTTGCGCGCTCCGCTGACGGCATTGGAATCATACCTTTCTCCGAGAGGTAGCCATCATCCCCCCATGTAGAATTAGCTGTAAATTCATTTATAAACTCTTGAATGCCAGGAACTTTACCGACATGAGAATTCTTAATGTAGAAGAATAATGGACGAGAAACAGGGTATTTACCACTTGCTATGTTATCAAATGTGATGTCTTTACCGTCAATTAAAGAACCTTGTACTTTATCTGAGTTTTGATCAAGGTAACTGAAACCAAAAACACCCAGCATATTTGGACTAGCAACAAGCTTCTGAACGATTAAGTTATCATTCTCACCAGCTTCAATATATGCGCCATCTTCACGAATAGTGTGACAGATTTTTTTGTAAGCTTTTTTATCTTTCTTTTTAAGCGCCTTAATCCAAGGTACTGTCTTACAACCACCCTCCATAGCTAATTCCGCAAAAGCATCGCGCGTTCCTGATGTTGGTGGTGGCCCCATAACTTTTATAGTAGTAGCGGGTAACTCTGGAAGAATTTGATTCCATTTTTGATAGGTATTAGGAATTAGTTTTCCAGTATATTTACCATCTGCTGTAATTTCAGGAACTTGTTTTGCCATTGCAAAGAAAATTGCTTGACGAGTTAATTTATATTTTGGTGAAGACTTCGCATTAGCAATAGCGATCCCATCGTAACCAATTTTAACCTCTGTTAACTTAATACCTTTACTAGTACACTTTTTAAACTCACTGCTTTTAATTCGGCGTGAAGCATTCGTAATATCTGGTGTATCAATACCATTGCCTGCACAGAATAACTTCATTCCACCACCAGAACCTGTAGACTCAATTTTAGGTGTTTTAAATTTTGTTTTTTTACCAAATGTCTCGGCAACCACTGTTGAAAAAGGGTAAACAGTTGACGAACCTACGATTTCAATGTGATCACGAGCTAAAGCACTATTTGTAAGAGTGGTAGCAATCAGGCCGCTTATAACCATGAGGGATAGTTTTTTCATTATTTAATAACTCCAAATATTAATTTATAATTCATAAAGCCGAACTCTAAATCATCTTGATAGTTGTATTTATGAGTGCGTACTCTCAGAATCATCCTAGCTATCTATTGTGACAGGAGTATGAACATTTCGTGACAATCAACCATAATTACTCTTTATAATTCATTATTCATGCGAGCTACTTTTCTTTCGGGCACGTGGATGTGCTTTATCATAAACTTTTGCCAAATGCTGAAAGTCCAAATGAGTGTAAATTTGTGTAGTACTAATATCAGCGTGCCCCAATAACTCTTGTACTGCTCTTAAATCACCTGATGACTCTAAAATATGGCTAGCAAAAGAATGACGTAGCTTATGCGGGTGAATATGCTGTTCCAAGCCTTGTTTTTTACGCCAATAGTCCAAGCGCTGTTGTACTGAGCGAACACTAATCCGTGTCCCACGCTGACTCACAAAAACGGCTTGCTCATCCTCATTTGCCAACTCTACTCGCCGATGTATCCATTTACTTATTGCTTCAATGGCTTTTCTGCCAATGGGTAAAATACGTGTTTTATTACCTTTGCCGATTGCGCGTAATGAGCTTTCTTGTAGGTCTATATTTGCAATATCTAAATTTGCCAATTCAGATAAACGTAAACCTGATGAATAGAAAAGCTCCATTATTGCTTTGTCACGCACGGCTAGAATATCATCACTATTAATCTCTAATAACTGTGTGAGTGTATCTGCATCTAATGTCTTAGGAAGTGTTCGTGCTGTTTTAGGGGCACGAATATCAACAGCGGGATTATTTTTAAGTAATTGTTTTCGAATAAGAAATTGATAAAAACTACGCAAAGATGAAAGTTTGCGTTGCAGTGTTTTACCACCGATACCTTGACGATGTAAAGAAGCAACCCAATTACGAACATTCAGGCTATCGGCATCGACAATGTCATCAAAGCCTTTTTCATCTAGCCATTGGCTAAACTGTGTTAAATCACATTTATAACCACTCAGCGTGTGCGTAGAGTAACGTTTTTCATGCTGTAGGTAATCTTCGAATTGTTGAAGTGGGCTTGCCACGACGTATGCCTTTTTAATTACTTAAGGTGACGAGAAAGACTTGTAGAGATTAATTCGCCTAAATGACTAATAAATACCGTCCCCATACCTGGATGAAAACGTGTTTCATCTTCACTACCCAGCGCCAAAATACCCATACGCTCTGCACCTGATAATGGAATCAATGCTACAGAATTGATAACTTCAGCGTTCTTTGCGAACAAGAAGGCTTGTTGTTCTTCTTTCAAGCGGCCACAAACAGGTTTTTTAGTATCAAATAACTTATCGAAGTGTTTGAGTGTTTTATTATCTGGAGCAATAAAATGCATGGTGTCATCACCGCCAATAATACGCAACGTTACGAAATCTGCATTAAAATCATCACGCAAAATCTCTTGGCAGGTTGCAATAACATCATCAAGACTATCGGCGCGCATAAGCTCAAGTGTAAAACGCTGTAGGCGAGTAACAATTTGCTCATTACCTCTTGCGGTACGAATCAAACCATTAAGTTGCTCTTCAAGGTCACGACTTTTCTCACGCAGTACCGCTACTTGGCGCTCAATTAATGAAGCCGTACCTGCTTGGTGGGGCACTTGTAATGTCGATAATAAATCAGAATGACGTTGGAAAAATTCTGGATGTGACTGGAGATAATCAGCAATTACATTTTCATCCATCATCGCATCAGCCATGATTGAATCCGTTGTGCTTAGTTCGTTATCTGATGATACTGTTTTAGCCCGTGAACTCATACCTGTATTCTCCTTGGTCTGCTATAAAGCGTGATACTCTACTTATAACGAAATCTTTCCTTTAAAAACTGTCGCGGTAGGTCCCGTCATCATAACTGGATTTTTACCCCCTGCCCAGCTAATTGATAGTTTACCGCCGAGCAAATTTGCATCAACATCATCATCAAGAAAGCCTTGCAAATGCCCCGAAACGACTGCGGCACAAGCACCTGTTCCACAAGCTTGTGTTTCTCCCACGCCTCGTTCAAACACGCGTAGCTTGATTGTATTACGATCAATTATTTGCATAAAACCAACATTAACGGAATTAGGGAAATACTCTTCTCCTTGAATCACTTTACCCATTTTTTCAACAGGTGCGCTATCAATATCTTTTACAATAATAACAGCATGAGGGTTGCCCATCGATACCGCACCGATTGTGATTAGCTCTCCATCAATATCCAGCATATAACTATTGGCTTTTTCGTTAGCGACAAAAGGAATTTTATCAGGCTCTAATACTGGCGCGCCCATATCTACAGTGACTGTTTCATCATCATTAACGTTAAGAACAATTCGTCCATTCTTAGTGATAACAGGAATTTCGGTTTTAGTCGTTAGACCTTCTTCTTTTACAAAAATAGCAAAGCAACGCGCCCCATTTCCACAATGCTCAACCTCGCTACCATCACCATTATAAATACGATAACGAAAGTCAGCATTGGCTATATCTGATTTTTCAACCAGTAAAAGCTGATCACAACCAATCCCGAAATGTCGATCTGCGATAAAGCGAATTTGTTCTGCATTTAAGGAAAATGGCTGTGCAATACCATTGATAACGACAAAATCATTACCTAAACCGTGCATTTTTGTAAATTCAATGTCCATACATCTTCCGTTTTTATTTATTCTATACTTGAAAATTTACAGTATTACCTAATACCTGAATCAGTGACTTCACTACGGTACAGTACGCAAGCTATTGATTCATCACGAGTTTAAAAAATACCCGCTTAACCTATGGGTGAAGCTAAGATTTTTTAAAACCTCGTGCTAAACCAATATCTTACGCCCTGTTATCCGCATTGAAGTCACGGATTCAGGTAATAATAAAGATAAGTTACCTGCGATGCACACAAAAGTTAATGATAATTATATTGATTAATGATACAGTACCGCGCGCATATCAGCTTTCACTAATATAGACAGGAGAAAATCAATGAGTGATTTCAACGAAGAATTAGACGCACGTGGCCTAAACTGCCCATTACCAATTTTACGTGCTAAAAAAGCAATCAATGGTTTAGAAGTTGCACAAACTTTAAAAATCATTGCTACTGACCCTGGTTCAGTTAAAGATTTTGAAGCTTTTTGTAAGCAAACTGGCAACGAGCTAGTTTCGACTGCAGAAGATGGCGGAGAATTCACTTTCTTCATCAAGAAAGGCGGTTAATCCCACTTTCAATAGCAGTTTAAAAAAAGCACCTTCAGGTGCTTTTTTTTCGCCTGTCGTTTATATTAACGAGTAATGAAAAACGACCCTAAACTTATCCAATCCTTCTTAAAAGAAAAGCAACAACAACACCTTTATAGAAAGGCTCA
>Ga0256840_1002224_pt1 | contig 17314 bp, 11 predicted proteins | sample 355202metaG_FD_185969 | JGI IMG/M metagenome (GOLD analysis project Ga0256840, IMG submission 185969) | Hydrothermal vent microbial communities from Mid Atlantic Ridge, Atlantic Ocean - 355-202 | ecosystem: Environmental > Aquatic > Marine > Hydrothermal vents | place: Atlantic Ocean: Mid... | reverse complement strand
CCCAAGGCATCATCCTTGTGATCCATTCTGAGGTGTGCAATTGCCCTGGCCTGCCATGCCTTGACAAATTGCTGGTCCAGCTCTATCACCTTGGTGAATAGTTCTATGGCATCCTGGTATTCCTGTTCCATAAATTTGAACTGTGCCTCTGTAAAGAGGTCATCTATCTTGGAATCTTCATGAAACATCCTGTGGTCCTCCTTGAATCCTTGTTGACCATCTATTTTAAGCGGTTTCAAGCACAAAAAAAAGAGGCTGGCATAACCAGCCCCTTTTGTATCCAGAATATGTCTGATGCTTTTATGCTCAGGCGCAGGCCTTCTCCAAGTTGGGAACCATCTGTTTTTTGCGGCTCATTACGCCAGGCAGCCATACAGTCTTGCCCTCCAGCTTGGCACCAAAGGCCTTTTCCACAATGCTGGGATCATCGGTGACAGCCATGAGGTCTGTCCCCTCTTTCATGATATCTGTGAGCATCAGGAATATGCTGTGAGCGCCCTTCTCTGCCTTGATCTTTTCCAGTTCAGCAAAGAGATCGTCGCGAATCTTCTCAACCAGGTCCAGGGATACAAGCTCAAGCTGACCGATACCGATGGCCTTGCCACTCATGTCGAAATCCTTGTAATCACGGAAGACCAGATCCCTTGCGGATACGCCTTCGACAGCGCTCTTGGCCTTGGCCATCTCCATGCCCCATTCCATCATGTCGGTAACGCCGGCAATCTGTGCCAGGGCCTCGGCAGCGGCCTTGTCTGCCTCTGTGCAGGTGGCAGACTTGAAAAGCACTGTGTCACTCAGGATAGCGGACATCATCAGGCCTGCTACATTGGCCGGAATATCCTTCTTGTAAACATCCTTGTAAAGGGTGTAGAGGACAGTTCCGGTGCAGCCAACCGGCATTGCAACGAAAAGAATGGGGTTGGGTGTGGTGATGTCACCGATCTTGTGGTGGTCCACTACAGCAAGGAGTTCACCCTTGTCCCAGTTGTCCGGTGCCTGTTTGATATCGCTGTGATCAACCAGCATATACTGCTCGCCAGTTACATCTGTGCGGAGTTCAGGCTCTGCAAAACCGAATTTTTCCAGAACAACTTTGGTCTCTGGATTCAGTTCTCCCTGGCGACAGGGTACAGCATCCACTCCGAGCATTTTCTGCAGCTCTGCAAGGGCGATGGCTGCGGTTACGGAATCGGTGTCAGGGCTCTTGTGTCCAAGTACATAAACTGCCATTTTGAGAAACCTCCTCTTTGTGTTGGGTTATATTTGAAAAAAGCTTTTTGGAAATGATATTGGTCCAAAGTTAAAAAACACCCATGGAAATCAACATTATCGTCTGCAACAATAACCTTTTTGCAATTGAATATCAATTCAGAAATGAAAAAAATATGCAACCACGGGAAATTTGCGCCTTATGCCCTGCTTTGGCAGCACAACACTCTGTCTTGCACTGTTTCACACCCCCAAAAACTGGCTGCCTGTTCCTGCTCTAATTCGGTTTTCAATGGCCTTGGTAATGAATTTTTTTGACCTGATAACTGATTCGAAAAGGGAATAGCCCCTGGCCATGTTTGCCGCAATGGCGGCCGAGAGGGCACATCCGGTTCCGTGAACTTCGCCAGCCTGGAGCATGGGCCAGGAGATTGATTCCATCTTTTCGCCATCAAAGAGGATATCCTCTGCTATAGCGCCTCTGGCATGTCCTCCCTTTATCAGAACTGCAGATCGTTTTCCGGAAAGCGTCCAGATCCGCACTGCAGCCTCTTCCATCTCCTTGTGGTTGGATATTGACAGCTGGGCCAGGATGCAGGCCTCAGGAATATTGGGGGTTACAACTGTTGCCATAGGCATGATCCGGTTTTGAAAGGCCTGGACACCCTCTCGGGTAAGGAGTCTTGTCCCGCTGGAAGAGATCATGACCGGATCTGCAATGATAGGTGAACTGCTCTTGGTAATGGCCTCTGCCACGCCATTCACAACTGTTTCGTCCATGAGCATCCCAAGCTTGATGGCACGGACAGGCAGATCCTCCAGTATTGTCTCTACCTGCCTCTGCACTATTTCGGCAGGAAGAGGAAAGAGTTCCCTGACACCTGTTGTGTTCTGTACCGTCAATGCCGTAATGGCTGCAGCACCCCATACGGAGTGGGCATGAAAAACCTTGAGATCCATCTGGATGCCTGCCCCTCCGCAGGGATCAGATCCGGCTATGGAAAGCGTAACAGGCATCTTGCTATCAGCGCTATTACTGTAGAGGGCTCCCTGTTTTCCTGAAACCATAATGTTCAGGATAACTTGGGATTGTGCTTATGCCAAGGATAAGCAGTGTATGTGCCAGCGTTATTCATCTTCAGATTTGCCAGAAGGCAGGCCAAGGGCCAAAAATGAACCGACTATAAGCAGTATCCCGGCACCGATGATTCCGGCTCGAAAGAGCTGGTGATCAGCCAGGAATCCTATGGCGACAGGTACTGCACCTGCCCCTTGGAGAAAGGCCAGGGAGACGATTATGGATATGAGAATTCCCCGTTCCTCTTTCGGAGCGATACGGGACATTGCTGCAAAGGCTGCCGGAAAGAATATAACGGCAGAGAGCGGCTGAAGAAATACGGTAACTTTTACAAGGCTGCCGGAAAGCAGGCCCAGAAGAATGGTAACGGTTCCGGAAAAGAGAAATACTATAGATATGGTGCGTCTTGCCCCGAATCTGTCAACAGCCATGCCTCCTGCCAGGGCAGTGGCCAAGGTGGCAATGCGGGAGATACTTATCAGGGTGTTGGCATTTTCCTTGGTAAAATGATGAATCTTGACCAGATACAGTGGCAGGATGTTGAAGATCCCCAGGGTGGCTGTGACCCCGAGGCTGAACAGGAGCACCATGATCCAGAACTCCCTTTTGCTCACGTATTTTTTACAGACTGAGAATTTTGGTTGTTCTCCACGAAAATCCCCGGCACCAGAGAGCCAGAACAGGATGCCCAGCAGTATGGTGCCTGCTGCCAGTATGAATCCCATCTGTTGCCAGCCAAATGGGAAGAGGAAAAGGGTGGCCAGCAATGGAGCCAGAAGAAATGCCAGATTGGGGGCTACTTCGTGAACTGCAAGCACCCTCCCCCATGTGGCCTGTGGGAATGTTCCTGTAATGGTTGATATGCCTGATGGCAGATAGAGCCCGGCGCCAATGCCCAGCAGGAGCATGGCCCCTGCCAGGGATGTCACGCTGTGTGATATTCCTGTAAGTCCAAGGGCGATGGATAGTATAACAGAGGAAAGGAGGATGGCTCCCCGGTGCTTCACTCTTGATGCAACGAATCCTGATCCCAGAAGGGAGAGAAAATAGCCGGCGCTGATGGCAAAAAATAGTTGTGAGGCAGTGGCTGCCGAGAGGTGCAGGTCCTCCATTATCTGGGGCAAGGCAGGAGAAAAGATGATCCTTGAAAGAAAGTTGAAGAAGAATATAGAGGCCAGCAGGAGCAGTGTGATTACCGGTTTTGACATCTTTTTATGCCTCAGGAGGCCTATATCTTGCCCCTCTGCGCCTCAGGCAGGGCCTGGAATTTTGCGGCGGCACTGCTGGCAGAACGGATATCCATCTCTTTCATAATGTTCTGGAATCTATCAAGATGGCAGATAGATCTATCTGCCCTTCAGCCCCCTCTTTCAGGAGTTTCTGATCACCCATTATCTTCAGTGTCTTCTGCCATCCCGCCTTGTCAATGGTTCCTATCGGTTTTCCTGCAGGCAGTACAAGTCTGGCGGTGAGATCGATCTGTTGCAATGCCGTCCTTTCAGAGAGACCTGGCTCTATCTCCATGAGCATGGAAGCAGCCTCCTGGCGGTTCCCTGCCTTGAGGGCCTGTAGCCACCCTTCCAAGACCGCCGCCCTGAATCTTGCAACGGTTTCCGGATACTTTTTGACTATATCTGATGATGTTATAAGAGAGTTTGCCACGAATCTGATCCCATACCTTTCCGGATCCAGAAATCCAGGGGTCTGCCCGCTGGCCAGTATCTTTTCCTGGAGCATTACGCCCTGGGTATTGATATATACAGGCCATAACTGAACCCGGTTCTTCCAGAACGGAGAGTAGTCCTGGGTCTTGGCATAGATATGTAGATCTTCAGGACTAAGACCCAATTTATGGACAAGGGCCTTGAAGATAGTCTCATCATTTCCGCCATAGGTTATGGCCACTGTTACCTTTTTAAGGGATTTTGCAGGATGGTCCGGATCAAATCCGGTGCGCTCCTTTATGTAGATCCACTGAAAGGGGTTTTTCTGAAAGAACTGTGCAACTACTGCTACATCCGCTCCTTTGGACACGGCCCTCAGGACCTGGTCTGCCGAAGCAACTCCAAACATTGCCCTGCCAAGCTCTATCTCCTTGATGGCATCAGTTTCAGCTCCCCCCTCCCTGATCTCCACCAGAAGTCCATATCTTTTGAAGATACCCTTTTTTAATGCCCAGAGGTCTCCAAGGGTGCTGGCATTGTATAACCATTTGAGCCTGTAGATTATCTTTCCGTGAAAGGGACCGGGCTGCTGTTCATGGCTGAGAATGCTCTCTCCTCTCTCCTTCTGCGCCTCTTTGTCTCCCTCTTGTGATGAACAGGAGAGCAGCAGAAGCAGGAGAGAGAATGCCAGGAAAGGTAGCCCTGTTGTCCGGAGTGAACGGATCAAAGCCCTCTCTTGACCTCTATCTCTGCCCTGTTCCTGGCATCGTTCAGCCAGTCCATGAAAACAGTCTGCCTTTTTTCAGCAAGGATTTTCTGCTTCAGGGAATCCTTCTGGGACTTAAGTCCATCTGCTGGAGCATCTTTTACCTGTTTGAGCCCTACAACATAAAAGGTGTTACCTATTTGCACAGGCTCTCCCACAAGATTTTTCCCCTTCTGCAGCATGAGAGATCGTGCCTTGGCCACTGCCTGGGCAGGAAGTTTGCCCCCTGCTTTGCTGTCTCCCCTTTTGAACAGACCCGTCTCCTCAACTGCGAGTCCAGCCTTTTCTGCTGCCTTTATGAGCCCCTCTTTTTTGGCGCTTTCAACGAGTTTCTCTGCCTTTTCCCTGCAAAGCTCTACAGCCTTCTCCCTTATGAAGTCCTGCTCTGCCCGCTGCCGGACATCATTGAGTTTGGGAATGTAGGGCAGTTTCTTGTCAACGGCCTCTGCAACCATCAAACCCTGGGGAACCTCAAGGATGGAGGAGAGCTCCCCCTTTTCCAGTGCCATAACGGCATTCAGAGTCTCAGCCCTGTTACCTACAGCAGGATCAGGGTTTGCTCTGCTGAATAGCCCTGTCTCTCTGGTCTGTTTCTTTTCAGCCTTGGCATAGAGATCCAGGCCGCCCATCTCTATGATGCTGTCATAGGCCCTGGTGGCCGCCTCCCACATGAGCTGTCCTGCCTTCTGCTTGCGCAGATCCTGTTCTATCTGATCCTTGACCTCCTGGAGAGAAGCTGTCTTTGCCGGACGAATCTTGTCAAGCCTGATGATATGCAGCCCGAACTGCGTCCGTACAGGCCCCTTGACCTCCCCCTCTTTCATCGAGAAGACTGCATCCTCAAAGGGTTTAACCATGACCCCTTTTGGGAAAAAGCCAAGATCACCACCCTTCTCGGCTGTACCAGGGTCCTGTGAGTATTCCTTGGCCATCTCTTGGAAGGATTTTTTCCCCTCCTGCAGTTGTTTCAGTATCTTCTCAGCCTTTGCCTGGATCTGTTTCGTTTTGGATTCGTCTGCTTCCTGAGGCAGTTTGAGCAGGATATGTCTGGCATGTCTCATCTCCGGCTTCTGAAACTGCTCCTTGTGCTGCTCATACCAGCCTTTTACCTCTTCAGGCGTAACTTTTACCTGTTTTTCAAACTCCTTTCTGTCAAAGAGCAGATAACGCAGCTTTATCTTCGGATCTGTACGATAGTTTTCCTTGTTCTTTTCATACCAGGCAACAAGTTCCTTCTCATCCACCTTTACTGAATCCTCACAGGAACTGGAAGGGATTTTTATAAAGGCAAGATTGATTTCCTGGTTGATATAGGCATATCTTTCCTTTATCTCATCCTGAGTGGCATGAAGGCCTGCGCCAAGAAGGGCCTGCACCTTCCTGATGGTTATCTCCTGACGAACCTGCTTTTCAAAATCGGCAGGAACCATCCTGGCGTTGCGCAATGCCTGCTTATAGAGATCCAGATCGAAGGCGCCATCCTTTTTGAATGCGTCAATATTGAGAATTACATCCTGGATCTCCTGATCTGTAACCCTGATCCCCATCTTCTCTGCCTCCTGGGCAATGATCTCCTGGTTGATCAGGTTGTCCAGGACTTGTTGCTTGATGTTCAGGCCCTTCATGATGGCTTCGGGAACTGTTCCTCCAAACATCTGCTGATACCGCTCAAGTACACGGTTGTATTCCCTGTTGTAATCTGTCAGGAGAATCTTTTCGCCGTTGACCTTGGCAGCAGTCTCCAGCCGCTGGGAGCGAAAGCTTCCTACTCCCCAGAAGATAAAAACCAGCGCTATGGCTCCAAGGATGAGCTTCATCATCCAGGAGGCAGCATTCTTCCTGATAAAATCCATCATGATCTTTGCTAAGCTCCTTTAATAAAAAGAGAAATGTGTCACGACTTAGGGTCGGTGCAGTTATTTTGATAACTAAACAGGTGTTATTACCACATTATCCGGCGTTATGCCATTCTGTTGGCGGGTTTTGTACCATCTTTAGCATCAGGTAAAATTCTTTCTCTCTTTGAGTGCAAATGGAGAAGATCGATTCAGGTCGAAAAAGCTGTCGAAGGCCCAGGTGTAGCTGGAAGAGCGCAGGGTCAGAACCTGTAGTCATCCAGCAACTGCCCTGAGATCGGCTGGTTGACCTGAATTTGCAAAAAAGGTTTCCGTGTGAATATATCTCTCTCTGTATCTCCCCCCTCTTTGCACCAGAAACTGATGGTGTGGGGGAGATGGTGAGGTTTTGCGTATCTATCCACGATTCTTGCTGCCATATCCAGGTCATCTCTGTGCCAATAACGGATGAGAGCGGTTGGGCCAGGCAGATCTGGCCGGGCCAGCAGGTCTCCCGGCAGGGCAAGCTCTTCTATTTCTATGTTTTCCTGCCTGTTCCTGCCAACAGCTATCCAGCTCTTGCCTGGCAGCCGGAAATGCCTTCCTTTCTGGGCCATTACAAAATCTTCAGGTTTTAGCTTGGAAAACTCCTGCACCATGACTTTGAACCTGACGGAGAGGATGGGATCGGCCAGGACACATCCTCCACCGGGAGAAGGGTACTCCTTTATCCCGAACTCCCTGGCCAGAGCTATCTGTGTCTTGCGGCCCCTGCCGGTAATGGCAGGCAGTAAGCCGATATCAACGATCCCTTCCTGCTGTGGACGGGTAGGGGGAAGGTGGGTTGCGGACAGGGGCCGGAGGATGAGCCCCTCTGCTCCGCTCTCCCTCTCTATGATCCGCAGGGTGTCCCGCCTCTGGGACATGGGGCGCTGCCCCAGGACCTCTCCGGTAGCAATGAATGAGGCATTGTAGTCAGGCATCATCTCCAGCGCCTTCCTGACCATCAATATCTTGCAGTCGATACAGGGGTTGAAGTATCTTCCATATCCGTGGGCAGGAGTCTTGAGCATCTCTATGTAATCCCTGGAGATATCCTGTATGACCAAAGGGATGCCAAACCGTTGCACTGCATCCCTGCATACCTCCTCTTCCCGGCCCTTGGTGTCCCAGCCGAAAAAAGGGGTGATAAATTTTATTGCAACCAGATGGATGCCCTGGGCCATGAGGACCCGGCATGCCAGGATGCTGTCAAGTCCGCCGGAATACAGTGCCAAGCAACTCTTTTGCATACTCTCTTGCAGCCTCTGACTCTCCTCCAAGCATTCTGACAAGTTCTTCTATCCTCATGTTGTCAGAAACAGGAAGTATCTCAGTGGTGGTAACTCCCTGCCGCTGCCTTTTGGTCACAACAAGGTGGTGATCTCCTGCAGCAGCAATCTGGGGGAAATGGGTTATGGCAATCACCTGACTGCTCCTGGCCAGCTCAGCCATCTTGCAGCCTACCTTTTCCGCTACCTCTCCGCCAATACCGGTATCAACCTCATCAAATATCACAGTGCCAAGCCCTTCTCTCCTGGCAAACACTACCTGGAGGGCCAGCATTACCCTGGATAGTTCTCCACCTGAGGCCACAGCGGACAGGGGGGATAGAGGACGGTCCGGGTTGGCTGTAAAGAGGAATTCCACCCTGTCTGCTCCAGTGGGCCCCACTGCCTCAGGCGTTATGGTGTCAGGCCCTGAGACCTGCACAGCGAATCTGGTCTTTTCCAGGTTCAGGGCATTGAGCTCCTCTATTACCGCTGTCTCTATGGCCTGACCGGTCTCTTTTCTCCCTGCGCGCAGGGTGGATGCCAGCTTGCACAACTCCTCTTCTGCCTCTTGAAGCACCCTCTTCTTCCTTTCAATCTCCTGCTCCAGATCCTCTTCTCCCCTGAGTTTTTTATCTATCTCCTGCCTATAAGCGAGAACGTCCTGGAGCTCAGGCCCGAAACGCCGTTTGAGCTGCTTGAGCTGGTAGAGTCTCTCCTCCACCTCTTCCAGGCTTGTCAGATCTACAGGCAACTGATGAAGATAGTCCCGAATGGAGTATGCCAGGTCTTCACTCTCAAAGATGATGGATTCAAGCCTGGTAAAGAGTTCACCAAGCCCCTGGTCCATACGGGTCATTTTCTCCATGGCAGCCTTGGAATCATTCAACCTCTCCAGGACAGCCCCCTTTTCCGAATAGAGCAGGGCATAAATCTCCTGGCCAAGGATCCTGAGCTCTCTGGAAGAACGCATTACCTGCCTCTTTTGTTCCAGCTTCTCCTCTTCTCCAGGAACAGGTGATACCCTGTCTATCAGCTCAGCCTCCTGCTGGAGTCGTTCAATCTCCTCTCTGGACCGCTCTATCCGATCTTTCATGGAGGCAATCTCCATTCTGATCTTTTCTGTCTCGGACCATTTTTTGTTGATTTGATTCACCAGCGGAACCAGGCCACCAAAACCGTCCAGCAGTCTCCTGTGCTCCTCTCTTTTCATCAGGTTGTGATATTCATGCTGGCTGGTAATGGCCAACAGGCCAGGAACTATCTGTCTGAGCAGATTCAGCGGAACTGCAGCACCGTTGATGAAGACCCGGCCAGGGCCATCTGCCTTTATGACCCTGCGGATAATGAGCTCTCCATCCAGCTCAGGATGAATTTCCATCTCCTCCAGTATCTGACGGGATTTCTCTGGGAGTTCAGGGTTGTTAAAGATAGCTTGTATCACTGCAGGACGGGTGCGATCTCTTATAAGGCCTGTATCGGAGCGGGCTCCCAGCATGAGTTTCATTGCCCTGACCAGAAGGCTCTTGCCCGCGCCTGTTTCTCCGGTAATTACCGTAAGGCCTGTGGGAAAGGAGATCTGCAGATTCTTGATAAGAACGAAGTTTTCAATGGTCAGATCAGCAAGCATATTGATTCCATTATGGTGCAATGAGTAGCTGTCAGATTGCAATAGCTGAATCTGAAAAATTATCCTCTTTCTTCACGGTTGAAAAGTGTTTTGTCTATTGCCGGGATGATCAGAGAAAGATGGAACCTTTTTCCTTGCCCTTGTAATCCAGATAGAAGAGAATGGGAACCACCATCCTGGAAAAGAGGGTTGCAGCAATCTCTCCGGCCATGAGGGAGATTGCAAGTCCCTGAAATATGGGGTCGAACAGGATTACAAAGGAGCCTACCACCACTGCAGCAGATGTGAGCAGCATGGGCCGGAAACGCAATGCCCCGGCGTCCACTACTGCCTTCTCCACCGGCTCTCCCTGCAGCAGGCGCAGTTTTATGAAATCTACCAGGATTATGGAGTTGCGAACCACTATGCCTGCTCCGGCAATGAAACCTATCATGGATGTTGCTGTGAAAAAGGAGTTCATTATGGCGTGGGCGGGGATTATTCCAATGAGTGAGAGCGGAATGGGCGAAAGTATCACAAGGGGGATGGAGTAGGAGCGAAACCAGCCGGTAACAACTATGAAGATCAATACAATCACCACAGCAAATGCCATGCCCATATCCCTGAAGACCTCATAGGTGATATGCCACTCCCCGTCCCATTTCATTGCCCACTGGTCCGGCATGAAGGGCTGCTTGGCATAGTAGATCTCCATACCTTCTTCTCCATCGGGCATCTCTATCTTCTGGAGCTGGCGGTTCATCTTCAGGATTGCATAGACAGGGCTCTCTTCCTCCCCTGCAACATCTCCAGTCACATAAACTACAGGTTGAAGGTTTTTATGGTAGATGGGATGGGCAGCCTTTATCAGTTGTATCCTAGCTATCTCTGCAAGGGGTATCATGTCACCGCTGGATGAACGGACCATTATGGATTTCAGGTCTGCTTCGCTGCTTCTATCATCTGCTGGAAATCGAATGCGGATGGGAACATCTTCGATAGCTGATGGATCATGCAGGAGTTGCACTGTTGCTCCCTGAAGTGCGGTTTTGAGCACCTGCTCCACCCGTGCAATGGAGATTCCCAGTGTTGCTGCCTTGTCCGGTTCTATCCTGACCCGATATTCCTCATGTGGATCGGTCATGTACCAATCCACATCCACTACGCCTGGAGTATCTTCAAAGACCTGCATTATCCCTCTGGCAATGGAGATCTGTTGTTCATAGTCAGGCCCATATATCTCTGCCACAAGGGTCTGTAGAACTGGTGGGCCGGGAGGGATCTCCGAGAGCTTTATCCTGGCACCGAAGGCTGAAGCGGTCTCCTCCAGAAGAGGCCTGAGACGCCTTGCGATCTCGTGACTCTGCTCTGTCCGCAGTTTTTTTGGAAGAAGGTTGACCTGGATGTCAGCTACATTGGCGCCCTGCCTGAGATAGTAGTGTCTTACCAGACCGTTAAAGTTGTATGGTGCAGATGTGCCTATATACACCTGAAAATCCTTTACAGTCTCTTCCTGTGCCAGGTCCTGTGCCAGGGCTGTTGCCACTTTTGCTGTCTGTTCCAGGGCCGTTCCTTCAGGCATGTCAATGATCAACTGGAATTCACTTTTGTTGTCAAAGGGGAGCATCTTGACCCGGACTGTCTTGAAATATATGAGAGAACAGGAGCAAACGAAAAGGATAGCCACTGTGCCCAGGAAAAACCATCTGTGTCTCCGTTTTTCAATGAGATGGCGCATGGCCCAGCGATAAAGGATGGTGAGCCAACCCTCCTTTTTTGAATGTTGAGCCAGCTCAGCATTTTTGAAGATATGATATGCGCACCAGGGGGTGATGATGAATGAGATCACCATGGAGATCAGCATGGCCATTGAGGCTCCAACGGGCATTGGGCGCATGTAAGGTCCCATGAGGCCCCTGACAAATGCCAGGGGAAGAATGGCGAAGATTACAGTAAGGGTGGCAAGAATCAGGGGTTTCCCCACCTCAGTAACAGCCTCGATGATGGTATCTCTGATCTCCCTGCCCTTGTTTCCGGCCATCTGCAGGTGGCGCACGATGTTTTCCACACCAACTATGGGATCATCAACCAGGATCCCTATGCAGAATATCAGGGCAAAGAGTGTGACCCTGTTCAAGGTATAACCATAGAGATAGTAGATGAAGAGGGTGAGGGCCAGGGTAACAGGGATGGCTACCAGGACTACAAGGCTGGCTCTCAGCCCAAGGAGGAGAGCCATGAGAATGGATACAGATATGGTCGCAATGGCAAGGTGTTTCAGCAGTTCATCTGCCTTTTCTTTTGCTGTTTCGCCATAGTTCCTGGTAACCTCATAATGGACTCCCCGGGGAAGGATATATCCTTTGGAGGCCTCCACCTTCCGGAGCACCTTCTCTGCAAGTTCAGTGGCGTTCCATCCCTTTCTCTTTGAAACAGCTATGGTTACAGCGGGTCTCAGGACGCCGGGGTGAAGGTCTGAGCTTGCTTCTTCTGCTGTCACCTCCCTGATTCCCTTGGCGGTCCCCATAAAAAGATAGGATTCAGGCTCTTCCGGCCCATCGGCCATGGATGCTACCTGGTCAAGGGTGACCACCTTACCATCTTTAACCTTTACTACTGCCTTGCCAACCTCTTCCCTGTTTTTGAAAAAATTATTGAGCCTGACAGAAAACTTTCTGTTCTCTTCAGTGATATGCCCAATCCAGGATGCGCGGTTCTGGGATGAGAGAACTGCTGTTATATCTGCAGCGTCTAATTGCAGGGCTGCGAGGGCAGAAGGATCCAGCTCCACACGAAGTTCCCGTTTCAGGCCCCCTTTTATTGCTGTTTCGCTGATCCCTGGAATCTTTCTTATCTCTTCGTTCAGCCTCTCTGCCATCTGTCGCAACTGGAGGGCATCGTAACCGTCCGACCAGAGGGTGAGAGAGAGGATCGGCACATCATCTATTGAATGTGCCTTTATCAGGGGTTTGCTGCATCCTGGAGGTATCCAGTCAAAATGGGAATGGAGTTTGTCATAGACCTTGACCAGGCTCTTCTCTGTATCTTCTCCCACATAGAAGCGGACTACTGTCATTGCCCTGCCTTCCATGGCAGTAGAATACAGATACTCAACGCCAGGGATTTCCCAAAGAAGCTTCTCCATAGGGCCGATAACCCTGGTCTCCATCTCCTTTGGAGGAGAGCCTGGCATTGATACCATCACATCAACCATAGGAACTACTATCTGGGGCTCCTCTTCGGACGGTGTGGCAAGGATGGCAAAGACCCCCATGAGGAGGCAGAATATGATTATGAGGGGGGTAAGTTTTGAGTCTATGAATGCACTGGTGATCCGTGCAATGACAGGTCTGCCGGTGCGTTCTTTTTCATTGTCTTTCCTGGCCAAGCGGGAACTACTCAATGGTGACTCCCTCCCTGAGTTGGGCCAGATTTGAAACTGCTACTCTTTCTCCAGGATGCAGGCCGCTGGTAATGGAGACCAGAATCTGTTGCTGCTGGAGTTCAGGTTTTCCATTGTCAAAATCCTCAGAGAATATAGGCACCAACAGGCCGTCTTCCTCTTTCCACATCTTTCCGGTACGGATTACCCGCCAGTGAACCAGGTTTGATTTGTCAACAACAAAGACTCCCTTGATGCCACCTCTGTCCAGTATAGCAGAGACAGGGAGAAGCACTGTGCTGTCTGTGTCAAGGGTGAGACTCAGTCTTCCGAAGAGGCCTGTTTTCACGTGAAACCCGGAGATGTCCATATAGAGGGTTACTGTATGGGTGCCTTTGGAGGATCCCGGCCTGATATGGGCGATGGGTGCCATGATATCAAGTCCGGCTGCGGGGATTGAAACCGCTACCTTATCCCCCTTTTTCAGGTGTGACAGCAGGGTTTCATCCACGTCTGCCACAAACCAGAAGCCGTGGTCCCTGCCGTCAATGGAGATGACCGGCTGTCCAGGATTGACAAATGTACCGGGATCAACCATGCGGTAGCTGACCCACCCCGCTATCGGACTTTTTATCATGGTGTAGTTCAGTTGATGCCTTATTTCTCTGATCTGGGCATCTATGGCCTTCAGGTCTGCCCTTGCTGCCTGAATTTCAGCCTCTTTGGCCTGTAGCTGGGTGCGTGCCCGGTCCAGCTCATCTCTTGTGGCAGCCTCCTCTGCATATAGCCTGTGAAACCTCTCAAAGGTGAGTTTTGCATACTCAAGCCTTGCTCTTATGGTATCCATTCTCCTGGAAAGGGCTGCTCTGGAAGAGATGAGGGAATCGATCCTGGCCTGCAGTTCTCTGTCATCCATCTGCACAAGAAGCATCCCGGGCTTTACCTGGTCTCCCATCTCAACCGTGACATCCTGCACATTGGCTGCCATCCTTGAAGCAAGGGTTATGGAGACCTTTGCCCTTACCTCGCCAGGAAATGTCCGGATTACCGGTACAGCCTTGGCCTCTACCCTGATGGTGCCGGCCTTGACAGCCTTCTGTACCCTGACGGTTTTGACAGAGTTTTCCTGGGAACATCCCGATAACAAGAAGAGCAGCAAAATGAGAACTAATGCTGTGATCCGTTGAAAAGGTCTTATTGTCAAGAAACAGAGTTTATCCATCTGGTGGTTTTCCTGTTTGTGAACGGTGTCAGTGTATCAAATCCCCGGATTTCCGGTGGACTGCCACGGTAAATGGGAGTCCTTTTCCTATGTATCCACTCCTGTAATTGAGTTCAGCCCATGCAAGTCTTGCATTGAATCTGGCCTGAATGAGATTGATGTTCTCCTCCTTGACCGCACTGTTGGCGGAAAGAAGCTCCACCATCAGGGCCAGACCGTTCTCATATCGTTTTTTTAGGATCTTCTGACTTTCCTCTGCCTGTTCAAGGCTGAGCTGAGCTACCTGCACCTGTTTTTGGGCAGTTATGAAGTCCAGGTATGCCTTCTTGACCTGAAGTTTTATCCGGGACTCAGCCTCCACTGTTGACGATTGCTTCCCAGACAGTTCTGCCCTGGCAGCCCTGGCAGCATAATAATCGCTGAACCCTTTAAAGATATTGAAGTCCAAGGTTGCAGCAAAGGTCCAGGATTCTCCTCCGTTGTGGGCGATGTTGTTGCGATGGTTTTCATATATGCCGTGCAGATTTATGGCTGGCAGAAAACGGAGCATTGCACGGCTTCTCTCTACCTCTGCCAGTTCCTCGTTTTCCCGGGCGACAAGCAGCTCCGGCCGGTTGTTCATTGCCTTCTCAATCCACCACTCGAGGGTGCCCTGATCCTGTTTGGTCCAGGGCAGGTCCTGCAACTCCCATTGGGTATCCAGATCGATGCCCATGGTCTGGTTCAGTGAGGCAATGGCCAGAACCAGTTTGTTTTTGGCCTCTATAAGTTCTCGCTCTACAGAAAACCGCCGTACTTTTGCACTTAAAAGATCGGATTTTAAGGCCAATCCTGCATCAAATCTTCTTCTGGCAAGGTCTTCATGGGCCCGGGCCGCCTTCAGTACGCTTTCGAGGACCTCTATTCGTTCTCTTGATAGCAAGGCCCTGCAATATGCCTGCTCAACCCGATAGAGGGTGTCCTGAATATTTTTTTTGAGATTCAGGCCGGATATATCCTTTATGATGCTGGCCTTACGATATTGGCTGTATTCCTCTCCGCTGTTGAAGAGAGGCTGGGTCAATATGAATCTTGTCATATAGTCTTCACGGTAATCAGGATCATTCAACGCATTCAAGCGGAAATCCTGCATCTCGAAATCAGACTGATTGAGTTTGGTACCGAAGACGGATACCGGATTGTTGGAGTAGCTGAATCCGGCCTGAAAATCCAGGCGTGGAAGAAAGGCTGCTAATGCCTGCCCTTTTCTGGCGTCTGATGCCTCTATCATTGCCCTGGCCTGAAGAATTTCGGGGTTATTGTTGTATGAAAGCCGAAAGGCCCTGTGCAGATCCAGAGGAGCAGATTTCTCGGGCTGGCACTTGCCAGCCTGTAGGTCCTCTCTCTGCTGGCCGTGGGCTATGGACATGAAAAGGTACAATCCCAGACATAGCGTAAGGAGCGACAGAGCAAATTTTTGATTTGGGCGTTCACATATCATGGTTTCAACAGGGCCCTGGTCTGTACTGCTTATCTGAAAAAAATGATCTTTTCTGTTATTATTTAATATCTGTAGCGGTTTATCCTTGCATATGCAAGAGTTAGTGTCGCAACAATGGCTTCCTCGTTAACTTCCCTGCTGGATCGTTGGGCAGGTTATGAGGAATATATCCTATTCTCCATTGATGGTGGAGACTTGATTTGAGTTTTTTTTATGAAGATACCAGGGCAAAACAGCATAACGGAACGGATTCAGTGGGGCTTCGCCATCTTTCTGGTGGTGATAGTGGCAGGCTCCATCTCTCAGTGGTACAACCTATCCCGCCTGCAGAGACGGCTTACTGTTGGCGAAATTACTGCAGAGTTTGTGGATGCGATCCTGGAGGCAAGGCGTTATGAGAAAAACTGGTTTCTTTACAGGGATCCTGATGCGTTGGAAAACAATCGCTACCAGGTCCAGAAGGTCAGAAGAATAATCAGCAGATACAAGAAGGAGTTTTCTGATCTTTATGAATCCTCTCCCCTCCTCAGAAAGATAGAGGCTGAAATTGATCTTTATGATCATTTGATGGAACAGCTTTCTGGTCAGAACGACAGCAAACAGCTCGCAAACTTGGAATCCAGGATACGAGAGCAGGGACAATTGTTGATCGCTAACCTGGAACGGTTCAGGAAAGAGGAGCACTGGCAGATGAAAAAATCATTGGACAGTGCCATTTTTATAACCATTCTGTTCAGCATTCTGGCAGCGTTTGTTTCTATGGTTATGGGGACATATATGGTTGATGGTGTTGTCACGCCGCTTCGGCAACTTGTTCAATGTATGGAGGAGATAGCACATGGCAATTTCACCCTGTGTAAGGAGAAGAATTATGCTGAAACCATAGAAATTCGCGCTATCCAGGAGGCCTTGGTAGCTATGCTCACCGAGTTGAATCGCAGAAAAAGAGAGGCGATTCAATCAGAAAAGCTGGTGGCCCTTGGTACTCTGGTAGCCGGTGCGGCTCATGAGATCAATAATCCCATTTCCAATATTCTATCTTCAGCGGAGATAATCAAGGAGGAGTTGGCTGAGGAGGAGTATGATCGGGACTTTATCCAGGAGATGGTGGATCAGATATTGGATCAGGGGGATAGGGCTAAACATATAGTCAGTTCGCTGTTGCTCTTCACGCGTGATAAAAAGATTCAGCCTTCAATGGTGAGGATCAGGGATTTGCTGCAAGAGACCCGAGATATCCTTGCGGTGGATGTGCCGGATGCAGTGAATCTCGAGGTCAGGGTGGATCAGGATGGATCTGTGATGATTGACAGGGAGAAGATCGAACAGGCCTTGCTGAATCTTTTGAGAAACGCCATTCATGCGGTAAATGGCCAGGGAAATATCCTGTTATGGGGAAACGTGGACAGGAATGCTGGAAAGATAATCTTCAGGGTGGAGGATGATGGATCTGGAATGACAGAGGATGTTATGAAAAGGATCTTTGATCCATTCTTTACCACCAAGGAGGTAGGGGAGGGGTCAGGCCTGGGTCTTTCTGTTGTGCATGAAATTGTCGTCAAGCATGGCGGAAAGATTTGGGTTGACAGTGAAGAGGGTAAAGGGAGTGTCTTTACCATAGAATTGCCGCTATCCGACACTATTGAATCGGTGTGAATAGACAGGAATGATCATGAAAGCAGAGTCCAGAGGGTTTGTCTTGGTGGTGGATGATGAAAAGATTGCCTTGCGGAATCTTAAGCATATTCTCAAAAAGGCC
>Ga0256840_1002223_pt1 | contig 17326 bp, 14 predicted proteins | sample 355202metaG_FD_185969 | JGI IMG/M metagenome (GOLD analysis project Ga0256840, IMG submission 185969) | Hydrothermal vent microbial communities from Mid Atlantic Ridge, Atlantic Ocean - 355-202 | ecosystem: Environmental > Aquatic > Marine > Hydrothermal vents | place: Atlantic Ocean: Mid... | reverse complement strand
CACCTTATGGGTGAAAACAGAAAGTGACTCTTTCGTTCTTCTTTTTCTGTATTATACGGTACTTCCTCTTGTTTGATTATTTTTCTATTTCGTTATTTGGGATTTATGCAAAGCTTGTATATATTAGTGTATATAGTCATTCAGAGTAATTTTTTAAAAAATATTATGGATAGAATGCCTTCTTTTATATTTGAATTATTACTTGTACCTATAGTTGGCATAGGTCTTGTTTTAATTATTGTTATACCAATTACAATAATTAATTTTTTTCATATCAATTATACCTTACCTGATAATTTAAAGAATTTAGAGCATATAGAGAAAAAATTATCTAATAAAGATTTTTATAGTAACAAAATCACATATTTAAATGATAAATTCATTTTTATTGAGCATTTAAATAAAGATGGAAATTCAACTATTGAAATATTAAAATTTGATGAACTATTTGTTGATGAAAATCTTAATTGATTGTATTAAATACTAGTTATTCTTTAGGTAGGCGATAGCTTTGGATTTCGTAAGTCAGGATGAGGGCAACTTGACCTACGATTTCATATCTTCAAAATCTCCTCAAGACGCTTATCCCCATTCACACACCATATGCCCATCTTCATCTATTTTGACGGTGGAAGGGAAGGCATTAGCTCCCATGGAGCGGGCTTTGGCAAAGTCGTGATGCATGAGGAGTTCGGTTCTATCTGTGTGGTAGAAATCTAAAAATCTGTTTTTATCTTGGGTGACATAAGAGGTGAGTACCTCTATGTTTGTGATGTCTACACCTTGGGTATAAAAGACTTCTTGTATCTTGCTAAAGTAGCTAAAGGCTGCATCTTCTCCCCATAGTTCACGTACAATGATGACAGCTTTGCAGGCTGGGTAGGTGTTGTAGTCGAATGCTGTTTGGTTTAGGAGTTGTGGAGAAAAGGGTTGTCCTGTGGTTTGGGTGACGGCATCCCAATTTTGTTTGAGATAGGCTTTGCTTTGAGCGTTCCACTCCATTTGCCCTGTGGTACGTAGCCCACCCAGGACAAGGGTAAAAGTGTAGGTGTCTGCATGGTCGTTTCGTAAGGTTTCGATGATAGGGTGAAAACCCCAACACCATGAGCACATAGGGTCAAGTACAAAAATGAGTTGGGTCATGGTTTTCCTTATAAAAGCAATTGTGTATGATAGTATAAATCTTTAAAAGAGTGGGTGTTACTCACTATATGTTATAGATATTGGGCGTATCAATTGAGAGATTAAAGACATCATAAGCATTAATCGCTATAGTGACATTAATACAAAAATGATAGAGGATAAGAGATGGCAGACAAAGAAAACAGACGTATAATGGAAATGCAGATGGATGCTCTTAAAGATGAGCATGGGGTAGATATAGATAGTTCAAAAGACCGCATACCTAAAAATGCACGTAGTGCAAACAATAAAAAGTTAGCAGACATTTACGATGATGCAGCTGAGTATGAAGCAGAACTTAAAGGCTTTGAAGCAGAACTTGAAATACTTAATAATAATGCTTTAGCAGACCTAGTTGTAAAGTTGAATGAGAATAACCCTGAGTATGAGGGAAATTATGCTAATGAAATAGCAGAAGCGGCAGTCAATGGTGTAACTAAGTTAGTGGAAGTAAAATCACATAGCCAAGAGCAGCTAGAGCTTGTAAAACAAATGGATTTTACTGCGTATAGTGGGGAGCTTGAAGCAGAGATAAGAGAGATACTTGTGAAACGATGGGAATTTCTTGTAGAGATAAAAAAAGAACATATAGCAGATGAACGTGCAGAAATGAAGCTAATGGGAATGAAACCAGACCATCTTAGAAAAGTACATTATAACTACCATGGGCTACCTCAAAACTAAATAACCTTACTCTTTAGACCTAAGAAGAACATGAAAGCGTGATATTTTTATGTTCTTCAGGTGTTTCTCCTGCAAATTTTTCATACTCTGGCAACTCATCATAAGGGTGTTGGGCTATATATAAGAGCGTTTCTATTAAGGTAAAATTTCCACATTTAGCCTGCACTATAGCTTGGTCTAGCATATAGTTTTTTAAAATATATTTTGGGTTTGTTTGAAGCATGGCAACGTGTCTATCTTCTTGGGAGCGTGACTCTTTTTCAAGACGTGTGTCGTACATGTTTAGCCATGTATCAAAAGGTACGGGGTTCATGGCTAGTTCGAAAATACTCATGCGTTCTCCATCGTAACGGCTGAGTGCTCTAAAAAACTGTGTGTGGTCTATGTAGGCATCTTGCAAAGTACCTATGAGAGAAGTGATGAGTTGTTGGTCTTCAGGCAACCTGAGTTCTAGTCCTAGTTTTTTACACATCACATCTATGTAGGCATTTGGGTAAATGCTTTTGCCATACTCTTCTAGCTTTTTGTCCATGCGAGAAGAGTCAATGAGAGGGGAGAGTGCTTGGGCTAGTTTTGTGAGGTTCCAGTAGGCAACGTTGGGCTGTTCACCATACGCGTAGCGACCTGCTTTGTCTGTACTGTTACAGACAAATCCGAACTTAAAATCATCTAGCATAGCGTAAGGTCCATAGTCTATGGTCAGTCCTGCTATGGACATGTTGTCTGTGTTCATCACGCCATGGCAAAAACCTATACCTTGCCATGCAGCTATGAGCGAAGCCGTGCGTTCTAGTACTTCAGTAAAAAACTTGAAATACTTGTCTTCATCTTGTGTCAAGTGTGGGTAGGACTCTGCTATGACATAGTCTGCTAAGTCTTTAAGCTTGTCATGTTCTTTTAGATAATAAAAATACTCAAATGTACCAAAACGTACCCATGAAGGAGACATCCTCATGACAATAGCCGCGTACTCAATATTGTTACGTAAGAGCTTTGTTTTTGAGCCTATGATAGCTAAGGCTCTTGTAGTAGGTATGCCAAGATGGTGCATGGCTTCACTCATGAGGTACTCACGTATGGAAGAGGGCAAGGCTGCACGTCCGTCTGCTGTACGCGAGTAGAGGGTTTCTCCACTTCCTTTGGTTTGTAAGTGCCACCCATTCATTGTACCTAAGTTATGGGCTCTTCCATCACCCAAACGAGAAGCATAATGGCTAAACTGATGCCCCGCATAGCACATGGCAAAAGGTTTGCAGCCTTGAGGTTTGTATGTACCATTGAGTAGTTCTATAAATTTTGGGTCTTCTTGTGTACTTGTATCAAGTTCTATGAGTTTCGCTACTTGAGCATTAAAGCTGATGAGATAGGGTGCATCAAGTGGTGTGCTTTCACAGATATCATAAAATTCATCATCTAGGTTTAGATAGGGGCTTTTAAGGCTAAGGGTATTTAGTGTCATAAAGATGTTTTACATTTGTTATGCTTAAACGCAGATGAGTATAATAGAGTAAAAATAAGAAACTAAAAGGAACAACTATGAATGTGTCAGTAGAATATTTAGGAGATAAGAAGTTTAAGGCAAATACCATTAAGTCAAGTTATGTGCTTGACTGTAAGGAGATAACACCTGTGGAGTACTTTGCTACAGGTATCATAGGGTGTACAGGGATAGACCTTGTGATGATGGCTGAGAAAGATGGTTATGTGGTGAGTAACTACAAGGTGAGTGCAGAGATAGAGCGTCAGATGGAAGTGCCTATGAAGCTAGCGTCGATGCACATCATCTATGCTTTTGATGGCTCTTTTGATGTAGTGAAGGCAAAGCGTTATATATTGGCTTCTTTAGAGAGCTACTGTACGACAGTAAACTCTGTACGTGACTCAGTAAAAATAACCTACAGCATAGTCCACAATGGTGTGAACATAGCCAAGAAAGAGAGCATAGCCTCTGGTGGTGGTACTGTGATGGAAGATGGGTTTGGTAGAGCTTGTGGCTCATAACCATAGTTCAGTTAAGCTATTTTTCTACTTTTTTAATAAGTTTTGATATAGATGCAGCTTTATATTGTTGATGTTTAAATCTTACTATAAACTGCTCTTTGCAGTCTTTACAAGCATTGATGCATTTCTTGATGACAATAGTGTCTGTTGGAAATGCAATCGTAAGCTTCTTTTGTAGCTTATTTAGCTTAGGCGATTTTTTACAAATTTTTATCTTCATATTCTACTATAGCATATTTAGCTATAATTCCAAAAAATATTACAATGATGGAACATTTACATGATACAACTTACCAACCTCTCTAAAGGCTTCGGCGGTCAGACACTTTTTAATGACGTAAACTTTAAGATGCAAGCACAACAAAAAATAGGCTTTGTAGGACGTAACGGTTCTGGAAAATCAACACTCTTTAAGATGATACTCGGTGAAGAGAGTGTGGACAGTGGGTCTGTAAGTATCCCTAAAAACTACCGCATAGGTACGTTAAAGCAACACCTTGTTTTTACTGAGCCGACTGTGCGTGAAGAGTGTGCATTGGTCTTGCCAGAAGATGAGCAGTGGAACTTTTATAAAGTTGAAAAACTTTTATTTGGGTTGGGTTTTTCTGAATCAGACCTAGACAAAGACCCGTTGAGCTTTTCTGGTGGGTACCAGATACGTATTAACCTTGTCAAGCTACTAGCCACTGAGCCAAATATGTTACTACTAGATGAGCCTACGAACTACTTAGATATCATCTCTCTTAGATGGCTAAAAGGGTTTATACGTGAGTTTGATGGTGAAGTCATACTTATCACGCATGACAGAGACTTTATGGACTCTGTGAGTACGCATACGATGGGAGTACAGCGTAAAAGTTTACATCTAGTAAGTGGTGATAGCTACAAGTACTACGGCACACTTGAACTTGCAGATGAAACGTACGAAAAAACAAAAGCAAACCAAGACAAAAAACGTAAAGAGTTAGAAGAGTTCGTGGCACGTAACAAAGCCAGAGCTTCTACAGCAGCCCTCGCACAGTCTAAACAAAAAGAGCTAGATAAAATGGAAGAGATGGACGACTTGGCAACAGACACGAACCTCTCTTTTAAATTTAACTACAAAGAAACACCCTCAAAAGTACTATTTCGTGCCAATGAGTTAGGTTTTGGGTACAACCCAGATGAGCCGTTATTTAAAGACATCACCTTTGCTATGGAACGTGGGAAAAGACTGGCTATCATAGGTAAAAATGGTAAAGGTAAATCTACTTTACTAAACTACATCGCAGGTGAGCTTGGTGAGCAACAGGGTAACATAGAGTTTCACCCTTCTACTATGTTTGCACACTTTGGACAAACCAACATTGAAAGACTGAACACCAAGGTAACCATAGTTGAAGAGATAGCTTCTATGTCTAAAGAGGTGGGCATACCTCAAGCACGAAATATCGCAGGGCGTATGATGTTTTCTGGTGAACTAGGTGACAAGAAGATAGATGTGCTTTCTGGTGGAGAGCGAAGCCGTGTGATGTTAGGAAAGATTATCGCTACGCCTGCAAACGTGCTGTTCCTCGATGAGCCTACAAACCACCTTGACATGCAGTCCATAGATGCACTTGCAGATGCCATAGACACCTTTGAAGGTTCGCTCATCATGGTTACGCACTCGGAGATGCTTTTGCATCGTCTAGCAGATGCTCTCATCATCTTTCATAAGGGTGGGGCTGAGTATTTTGATGGTACGTACGCAGACTTTTTAGAGAAGATAGGATGGGAAGAGGAAGAGGGTAATGCAAAGCCTAAAAAGAAAAAGCCTAAGATAGACTATAAAGAGCGTAAGAAACTTCGTAAGGCTGTCACCAAAGAACGTAACGAAGAGCGTAAACCCTACACCAAAGAGATAAAAGAGTGTGAAGAGAAGATAGAGAAGCTAGAGGCCCAGATGGCTGTGAAAAATGAAGTGTTAACTGAGGCATCTAACAAGGGTGATAATGATGCCATTATGGAGATGTCTAAAGAGGTGGGGCTTGTGCAGCAAGAGATAGATGCTTTGTTTGAGAGGCTTGAGATTGCCTCTGAGTTGGATGAGGAGATTGTGGCTCGATTTGAGCTTAAGCTTCAGGAGATTGATGAGTAATATTTCTTTTTTGATTTATTAACACTGTCTCTTAGTTAAAATTGAGGCGTTGTTATTTTCTTCATTTTTTTAGAAAAAACGAAGCAAAAAAGCGTCATCCCTCTCAAATCGCTTTGCTTTCAAGGGTGTTCGGGATGACAAGGATTTATAATAAAGCGAGGCTATCGCCAATGAATAAACTGATTATTTTATAAAACCGTAAGCAAGTAGCTAATTTTTTACATATATTAGTATATGTCGCTTACGCTTTTTTCTTTTTTGGTTACTTTTTTCTCTTTTGTCGTAGTACAAAAAAGAAAAAAGTGACAGAGAGTAGCAACGCGACAGTTTGCATAAAAGTAACGTAAGTTTAAACTCTATAATGATGGGCAGTGAAGCACCATCTTACAAACTCTTATGATTATCCTCATGCGTATGATCCCAAGCTATCTTTCCTCCACCTAACATATGAAAATGCAAGTGTCCTACTTCTTGTCCTCCATCTTCGCCGTTATTGGTGATGAGTCTGTAGCCTGTTTCATCTACACCTATTTTAGTAGCAACTTCTTGCATAAAAGAAGTCATACCTGCCATCGTCTCAGGGCTTACATCTTGAAAACAGTCTACATGTTGTTTAGGGATGATAAGTACGTGGATAGGGGCTTTGGGGTAGAGGTCATGAAAGGCTAAGAAGTTTTCATTTTCGGCTACGGTGTTGTTAGGGATTTCTTTGTTGACTATTTTACAAAATATACACATGAAAGTGTCCTTTTTTTCTTAATTATAACACACAAAAAGCCTTATAAATCCCCTTATTATGAATTTTTAGCTAAAATCACGATTATTACTACAGTCATATAGAGGTTTTATGAAAGAATTAGAAGAGAAAATTGTCAATGCTGACAGTCTTGAAACATTAGAAAAAGTACGTGTAGAGCTTTTTGGGAAGAAGGGTGTCCTAGCAGCCGAGTTTGCTAAGATGAAAGATGTCCCTGGTCCAGAGAAAAAAGCTTTTGCACAAGGGCTCAATGAAAACAAAGTTGCTTTGCAAAAAAGTTTTGACGCACGTTATGAAGTACTAAAGGCTGAGGAGATAGAGAGAGTCTTAAAGTCTGAAGCGATAGATGTATCGCTTTATGGGACGTTAGCACAAAAAGGTGCATTGCATCCTGTGATGGAGACGATGGATAAAATCATCGACTACTTTGTGGCACTTAACTTCGCAGTAGAGTCTGGCCCTATGGTAGAAGATGACTTTCATAACTTTGAAGCGTTGAATCTACCTAAGTACCACCCTGCACGTGACATGCAAGACACCTTTTACTTTAAAGATGGTGGACTTTTACGTACACACACCTCTCCTGTACAGATACGTACGATGTTAGAGACAAAACCTCCCATTCGTATGATAGCTCCTGGTACGGTGTTTAGACGTGACTTTGATGTGACACATACACCGATGTTTCATCAAGTAGAAGGGCTCGTCGTAGATGCAAAAGGCAAAGTAAGTTTTGCAAACTTGAAGTCTATTTTGACTGACTTCTTGCAGTATATGTTTGGAGATGTGGAAGTACGTTTTAGACCAAGTTTCTTCCCGTTTACCGAACCATCAGCTGAGGTAGACATCTCTTGTATCTTCTGTGAGGGCGAAGGGTGTCGTATCTGTTCTCATACGGGTTGGCTAGAAGTGCTAGGCTGTGGGATAGTAGACCCTAATGTCTTTAAAGCAGTTGGCTATGAAGATGTGAGTGGCTATGCCTTTGGTTTAGGCGTAGAGCGTTTTGCGATGTTGATGCATAAGATACCTGATTTGAGGTCTCTGTTTGAGGGAGACATAAGACTATTGGAGCAGTTTAGATGATAATTACAAGATCTTGGTTACAAGAATTTATAGACCTTAGTTCTGTGTCTAACGAAAAGCTTTATGAGACATTTAACAGCATTGGGCTTGAAGTAGATAGTTTAAATGAAATTACTATCGCTGGGAAAGTCGTGGTAGGTAAAATCCTATCAGTAGAGAAACACCCTGATGCAGACAAGCTTAATGTCTGTCAAATTGATGTTGGTTCAGGTACAAGACAGATAGTTTGTGGTGCTGCAAACGTGGTAGATGCTGAGTATGTAGCAGTAGCCACCATAGGTGCAATACTCCCTGGTAATTTTGAAATCAAACATGCCAAACTTAGGGGTGTTGAGTCTGAGGGGATGGTATGTGCATCATCTGAGCTGGGACTACCCGATACAGGTAAAGGGATTATGATTCTTGATGATAGTATCGGTGAGCTTGAAGTGGGGCGTGAATTGGGCTCTTATGAAAAAGTGGCAGATACCATCATAGAGCTTGAATTGACCGCAAACCGTGGAGACTGTTTGTCTGTGTATGGGGTAGCAAGAGACCTCTCTTCGGCACTTGACATTGAGATGAAACCTTTTGAGTACAAACAAGCAGAGAAAATAAAACTGGGCATCGCAAGAGAAGCTGTCATTCACACAGAAGGTGAAATGGATGCAGATTTATACTATAAACTAGCTACGATTGATGAGATCCGCACCAGTTTTCTTGTGACTTTACGTTTGGCGATGGTAGGTGTGGAGGCTAAGGGTAAACTGGCTTCATTACTTGCATATGTGACACATGCCACAGGGGTTATACTACGTGCGTATGATAGTAGTCTGTTTCGCAATGATGACAATAAAGTTGTGGTTACCGTTGGTGCTAAAACCGAAGGTATTATTGAAGTAGAGTGCTGTAATAAAATATGTTCTATTGTTGGAGTAGATCAAAACGATGAGAGTATAGCTAATGATGAGACAAAAGAACTTTTACTTGAAGCCTCTTATATTAACCCAGATACTTTAGTAGAAGCTGTGTCTGTGGCTAAGCTAAAAACAGATGACTTGTACTACAAAACATCACGTGGTTCTAACCCTGAGTTAGAACTTGGACTTGCGATGCTTGGTTCTCTTATGGACACTTATACGGACATCTCTTGTTATGAGGGTTCACTTAATGTACATGTTGAAAGAGAAAATGCAACGGTTATCGTAGATGCAAAAGAAATCTCGTCTATCATAGGTATGGATGTGGAACTCACGCGTATCGTGACCATTTTACAAAAACTTGGATTTGAAATCTCTAAGATGCAAGATGACACAGTGGCAGTGGTAGTCCCTCTCTTTAGGCATGACATCAAACATATACAAGATGTCGCTGAAGAGATAGTACGTATCATAGGGATTAATAACATTGAAGCTAAACCGTTTGTCTTTGCAGAAAAACCACGTTTAAATGATGTAACTGCACGTTATAAAGCCAAAAAAGAGTTTAAAAACCGTGCAGTGGGTGTAGGGTACTATGAAAATGTATCGTATGTGTTTTCAGATAAAACGCTTTTAGAGAAGTATGGGTTTTCCGTGACAGAAGAAGCTTTAGAGCTTGCTAACCCTATCGCTGAAGAGCTTAACACTTTACGTTCAACTATTTTGGTAAACTTACTTAGTGCAGTAAAACGTAACGTGAGCTATACACAGAAGTCTATACCACTTTTTGAGATAGGTGCTGTCTTTGGAAGTAAAAGAGAACAAAGTGAAGTTATCTCTTTTGTCTTTTCTGGACAGAAAGAAAGTGAAAATGTCCAAAATTCGGGTAAACCAGAGCTTATAGACTTTGCTTCTTTTACGCAAAAGGTAGGAGCAGTCATCGGTGCATCTGAACTTGAACCTTGTGGGTATAAAAATGGATTGATACATCCTTATCAGTCAGCAAATATTTTAGTAGATGGTAAAGTGTGTGGTTTCATCTCTAAACTTCACCCTACGGTTCAAGAGAGTTTTGGTATTCCTGTGACATTTATTGCTGAGATTGATTTTGATTGTTTATTGCCTAGCCATATTAACGCAGTTGCTATTTCTAAATTTCAAGGGGTGTATAAAGACCTTTCGGTGGTGATAGATAAATCTATGGGTTACTATGAGGTAGCTAAAGTACTCAATGCTTTACAACTTCCTATGTTGAAAGACATTTATCCTGTAGATATCTATGAAGATGAAAAGTTAGGAGATAAAAAGTCTCTTACTGTTCGTTTTTTCATTCAGTCCATGGAAAAAACACTTGAAGATGCAGACATAGAGTCTGTTATGGGTACGATTATGACTACGCTTGAGACTAAGTGTAGTGCTGAACTTAGATAATAAAAGAGAGGTAGTAGGATGAAAATACAATTAGCATCTTCTTATGGATTTTGTTTTGGTGTTAAACGTGCTATCGAGATAGCTGAAGAACATAAAGGTTCAGTAACCTATGGACCTCTCATCCATAATAAAGATGAGATAAACCGTCTAAAAGAGGGTTTTAATATAGGGCTTGCTGAAAAGCTAGAAGACATTGAACAAGATGGCACAGTAGTGATACGCACACATGGCATCCCTAAAAATGAACTTAAAGCATTAAAGGAAAAAGACCATAAAGTCATAGATGCTACCTGTCCTTATGTGACTACCCCGCAAAATATTGTTCAAAACATGAGTGAAGATGGCTATAGCATCGTCATTTTTGGAGACAAAGACCATCCTGAAATAAAGGGTGTGGTGAGTTACGCAGAAGATTTGGAAGATGCATTTATAGTACTTAAACCAGAAGAGTTAGAAGCTCTGCCTCTTAAAGGCAAGGTAGCAGTTGTTTCACAAACCACTAAAAAACCTGAAGATTTTGCAAGCATCGTAACAGCACTGATGGCGACAAGAAAAGAAATCCGTGTGTTTAACACTATCTGTAATGCCACCTTTGAAAACCAAGATGCGGCTTCTGAGCTTGCTAAAGAAGCAGATATCATGGTAGTGATAGGAGGAAAACATTCCTCAAATACCAAGCAACTTCATAGTATTTCTAAACGTGATTGTGTTGACTCTTACTTGATTGAAAATGAAAAAGAACTTGAAGCAGTGTGGTTTGAGGGTAAAGAACTTTGTGGTATTTCAGCAGGAGCATCTACCCCTGACTGGATAGTACAAAATGTTATTTCTAAAATAGAAGAAATGAAGAAAGTTACAGCCTAAATGAACACACTTACACTCAATTCTATTTCTAAGATAGAGGGGGAGGTTAATCTCCCTGGTTCTAAAAGTTTATCAAATCGTGCTTTACTTCTTGCAGCATTGGCTGAAGGGACAAGTAAGATTACTAACTTATTAGAGAGTGATGATACCCATCATATGTTACAGGCGTTGAAACAACTAGGCATAACATATACCCTATCAGAAGACAAAACAGAGTGTACTATAGTAGGGAATGCAGGACCAATTAGTAGTCATCAGGTAGATGAACTTTTTTTAGGCAACGCTGGGACTGCTATGCGTCCACTTTGTGCGGCCTTATGTCTAGGTGAAGGTGAGTTTACACTCACAGGCGAGCCACGTATGAAAGAAAGACCCATAGGACATTTAGTGGATGCTTTGCGTCAAGCAGGGGCAAACATAAACTACCTTGAAAATGAAGGTTATCCACCACTGCATATACAAGCTCAGGGTCTAAAGGGTGGTAAAGTAAGTATAGATGGAGCTATTTCTAGCCAATTTTTAACCGCACTACTTATGGCATCACCTATGGCTCAAAATGATACAGAGATTGCTATTATGGGAGAGCTCGTTTCTAAACCTTATATTGACATCACCCTAAATATCATGAAAGACTTTGGTGTAGAGGTTATCAATAATGACTATAAAACCTTTAGTATCAAAGCAGGGCAGACCTACACGGCTGTTGAACACTTCATGGTTGAGGGAGATGCCAGCTCTGCTTCTTACTTTTTAGCAGCTGCTGCTATAAAAGGTGGAACAGTAAAAGTAACAGGCATTGGGAAAAAGAGCATTCAAGGTGATGTTGCCTTTGTAGATGTTCTAGAAAAAATGGGAGCAAAGGTAGAGTGGAGTGACACCCATGTGTCTGTCACACGAGACACACTTCATGCCATAGACATGGACTTTAATCATATCCCTGATGCTGCGATGACGGTAGCCACTATGGCACTTTTTGTTGAAGGTACTACCATGCTAAGAAACATCTACAACTGGCGTGTGAAAGAAACAGACAGACTTTACGCTATGGCTACAGAGCTTCGTAAAGTAGGAGCTATAGTAGAAGAGGGTGAAGATTATCTTAAAATCACCCCACCCAAACAACTCCAACATGCAGCCATAGACACCTATGATGACCATAGAATAGCGATGTGTTTTTCTCTTTTGGCTCTTAACCCCGTCTCTGTGACTATTAATGAACCAGAGTGTACCTCTAAAACATTCCCTACTTATTTTGAAGTGCTAGAGAGTATTTCTCAGTAAAATACACGCTTTACGTTACATTTTTAGAACTATCCTACTTTTGACTCTGGGATAGGACTCCACCCAATTATCTATAAGCCATATTTATGTTTAAAAAGGTATAATAACGCAAAATTTGTGTATAGATAAGGATAGGTATGAAGTTCGAAGATTTCGAAATAGATGAAACAGAAGATTTTGCAGCGATGCTCGAGGAATCGTTTAAAAAATCAGAATCAAAAAGTGATTTAGTTACAGGTACAATCGTTAAGATTGATGAGAATGACTCTTTAGTTGTAGTAGATATTGGTGGAGGTAGAGATGCAAATCTTGACCTATCTGAGATTACAGACGAAGAAGGTAACATTACTTTTGCAGTGAATGATACAATTGAAGTTGTGACAATGGGTAGAGGTCGTATCTCTCATAAAGCAGCTCTTGGACGTGTAGCATTAAATGAATTTATTTCTGAATATGATGAAGAACAAGAATACATCATCGAGGGTGTAGTCACTAAGAAAAACAAAGGTGGATATGTTGTTGAGGTTGATGGATTAGAATTCTTCATGCCACGTACACTCTCTTACCTTTCTTCTAAGCCAGGTGTTGAATCAGTTGGTAAAAAAGTGAAAGCAGTTATCGTTAAAGTAGATAAAGAAAAAGGTTCTGTTGTTGTTTCAAGAAAAGAACTCATCGAAAGAGATAAAGCTAAAACAGACGAAATCGTAGGAGCTTTACTTGAAAATAAAGATCCAGTTATCGGTACAATTAAGAAAATAACTTCTTATGGTATGTTCGTAGATGTTGGTGGTATGGACGGTCTTGTTCACTATTCACAAATCTCACATAAAGGGCCTGTAAACCCTTCAAAATATTTTGCTGAAGGTGATGAAGTAAATGTTATCGCTCTTGAATACGATAAAAAGAAAAGACACCTTTCGTTGTCGATTAAAGATGCTAACCCCGATCCTTGGGCTGACATTGATGCAATCATTGGTGTAGGTGACACAGTAACTGCTACTGTTTCTAACATCGAACCTTATGGTGTATTTGTTGACCTTGGCGAAGACCTTGAAGCATTCCTTCACGTATCTGAAATCTCTTGGGACAAAAATGTTAAACACCCTAAAGATTACCTAGAAAATAACTCTGAAATCAATGTTGAAGTCATCGAAGTAGATAAAGAAGGAAGAAGACTTAGAGTAAGTCTTAAAAATCTTCTTCCTAAACCAATGGATGCATTTGTATCAGCAAACAGAGTGGGAGACGTTGTGACTGGTACAGTTACGTCTATCACTGATTTTGGTGCATTTGTTAAAGTAGGCGAAATTGAAGGTCTTTTACATAATCAAGAAATCTCTTGGGATAAATCTCAAAATGCTAAGTCTGAACTCAAATCGGGTGATGAAGTAGAAGTTAAGATTATCAAAATCGACAGAGATGCTGGTAAGATTTCACTTTCTAAAAAAGCTCTTGAAGCATCACCTGTTAAAGCATTTGCAGAAAACAACAAAAATGGTGCTATCGTAACTGGTACAGTAAAAGACAAAAAAGACTTCGGTGTATTTATTTCACTTGAAGACAATGTTGATGCACTTATCAGAACCGAAGACCTTCACCCACTTAAATTTGACGAAATTGAAAAAGGTCAAGAAATTAAAGGTGTTATCTCTTTCATTGATGCAAATGCTGATAGAATCAGAGTTTCTGTTAAAAAACTTGAGCGTCAAGAAGAGAGAGAAGCTATGGATCAATTTAACAATGAAAATGAGAAAGATGACAGTATGACTTTAGGTGATGCCTTCGCAGACTTTAAAAAATAATTATTAAGTAAAGTGAAATTCTAAATTTCATTTTACCTTGAAGAAGATACAGTATGTATCTTCTTCACTTTCTACTGTAGTCGGAGAAATACGACTCATCGTATGCCTCCCCCTTACTTTATATAAAACTTAACAAAGGTTAAAGCCATGTCAAAAAAAACAATTGTTGTTTGTGACCATATTCATCAAGATGGGCTAGATATTTTAGCTAATGACAGTGAAATAGAATTGATAAATGCAGCCGATGAGCCTAAAGATAAACTCGTCTCAGAAATTATACCTTTAGCAGATGTAGCTATCACGCGTTCTTCTACAGATGTAGATGATGCATTTCTTGCAGCAGCTAAAAAAATAACAGCAGTTGTCCGTGCTGGTGTTGGTGTGGACAATGTCGATATCCCTGGATCTTCTAAGCAAGGTATAGTCATCATGAATGTGCCAACGGCAAACACTATAGCTGCAGTTGAACTTACTATGACACATATGCTTTCATGTGTACGTTCTTTCCCTTATGCACATAACAACTTAAAACTTGACCGTGTGTGGAGAAGACAGGACTGGTATGGTACTGAACTTAAAGATAAAAAACTAGGTATCATCGGTTTTGGTAACATTGGTTCTCGTGTAGGTAAAAGAGCAAAAGCATTTGAGATGGATGTTTTGGCATTTGACCCTTACATAGATGCATCAAAAGCGACAGATTTAGATATCGGGTACACAAAAAACTTCGAAGACATTTTAGCGTGTGATATCATCACAATTCACACACCTAAAAACCCTGAAACATTAGGGATGATAGACAAAGCAGAAATCGCTAAAATGAAAGATGGTGTGATACTCATCAACTGTGCAAGAGGTGGACTCTTTGATGAAGATGCACTCCTTGAAGGTCTTAAAAGTGGTAAGATAGCAAAAGCAGGTATTGATGTGTTTAATAAAGAACCTGCAACTGACCATCCACTACTTGACCTTGACAATGTAACTGTGACACCGCACCTGGGTGCAAACACAAAAGAGTCTCAAAAAAATATTGCTATTCAAGCGGCTGAAAATGCTATTTCGGCTGCAAAAGGTATCTCATACCCGAATGCATTAAACTTGCCTATTAAAGAAAATGAACTTCCTGATTTTGTAAGACCTTACCTTGAACTTATCCAAAAAATAGGGCATCTTTCTGCACAAGTGACTAAGTCAGCAGTGAAGTCCATAAAAGTGATGGCTACAGGACCTGTGGCTGACCACATAGAATCTATGGGAACCTTCGCAACTGTTGGCGTACTTACCGAATCTGTAGGAGACCAAGTAAACTATGTCAATGCTGAGTTTGTAGCCCAAGAACGTGGCATAGAAATCACAAAAGAAGTAAAACCAAATAACTCTGGGTTCACTAACAAAGTGGGTATTAAACTTACAACGGCTGAAGGAACTATATCTATCGCTGGTACGGTATTTGATGATACTGTACAACGTATTATCGAAATTGATGACTATGTACTTGATGTTGAACCAAAAGGAACGATGGTATTTTTCAGAAATACTGACACGCCAGGTGTGATAGGTCATGTAGGTAAAATCATGGCTGACAATGGACTGAACATTTCAGACTTTAGACTTGGACGTGATTCTAAACAACAAGCCTTGGCAGTGGTACGCATAGATGGTCATGTAACTAAAGATGTGATAGATGCACTACAAGGACTCGATGCTTGCATTAGTGTTTCACACGCAACACTTTAGCTTTCTTTTTAGTACTTGCTAGCACAAATTATCTACGGATAGTTTGTGGTTTATTTCAAAGTTATTCAATTTTTCTTATCAAAAAAACCTACTTTAATCATTAATTCAGCTTATACTTACTATAATATCTTCAAAATATAAGTATACATAATATACTAAATCATAATGGAGTTACAAATGATAGTAAAAAAATCACTTTTATTCCTTCTTTTAAATCTACCTCTTTTAGCAAGTGTTGAGAACCTTACATTGGATACAGCACTCTCTATGCTCAAAGAGAACAATCTTGAATTAAAAATTTCTAGATTTAACGAACAAATGAAGGCATATGAAGCCAAAGCAATTGAAGGACAAAACTACGGTAAGCTAGATGTATCACTTACTGGTATGCGTTCAAATGATGCAGGAAATGTTTTTGGTTTTAAATTGCAAAGTAGAGAAGCCACTTTTGGTGACTTTGGTTTTGCAGAGTTTGATACCTCTGGAGCTACAAATCCTTTGCCTGTTGCCCCAAATACACTCAATTATCCTGATGCTCGCAACCATTATCAAACGAAAATATCATATATGTTGCCACTGTATACAGGTGGTAAACTCAGTGAATATGGACGTATAACCAAAGCGATGCAAGGTATGAGTCAGTTTGATACACAAAAGTTACTTAATGAAAAAATATTTCAGACTAAAAAAGCATTTTATGATATCTCTTTGATTCAAAACTATATTTATAACCTTTCTAAAATTATAAAAAATATTAGACAATTAAAAGATATCATTGCAAGTATGAAAAATGAAGGTTATGCTCAAGAGATTGATAAACTTGAGGTAGAAGCTAGACTTTTTGAAGCACAAAGTATGTACAATCAAGCAAAACTCAATCGTGATTTGGCGTATCAATTTCTTTCATTTTTACTCAATACGGAAGTCTCTTCCATTAAAAAAGTAAGTGAAATGGCTACAATGCCTGTGATACATTTAGATGAGATAGAAAGTACAAATATTGACATACAAAAAGCAAAACTTGGACTTGAAATCACACAAATGGCAGTGGGTGTGGAAGAAGCAAACTATCTACCAACAGTGGGTGCTTTTGGCGAGTATGGAAGTGCAGACAACTCATTATGGAATGAGTTTACAGATAAAGATGCCTATACGGTAGGGGTGCAAGTAAAATGGAACGTCTTTAATGGTGGGGCAGATGCTGCAAACCTTGAAAAAGCAAAGGTAAATCACCTTAAAGTGCAAAACCAAGTACTCTTGGCAAAGTCGGGCATAAAGCTAAAAATAAAAAAACTTCAAACGGAAATACTTAGTAAAAATGCGGATGTTAAAAGTTATACCAAGCAACTACAGTTTGCGAAAAAAGTCTATGAAAATTACCGTTCACGCTATAAAGAGGGTATAGTATCTATCACGGATGTACTGATTAAACAGTCAAAAGAGTTAGAAATATTACTAAAACTTTTAACACTTAAAAACGAGAGAA
>Ga0256840_1002222_pt1 | contig 17327 bp, 16 predicted proteins | sample 355202metaG_FD_185969 | JGI IMG/M metagenome (GOLD analysis project Ga0256840, IMG submission 185969) | Hydrothermal vent microbial communities from Mid Atlantic Ridge, Atlantic Ocean - 355-202 | ecosystem: Environmental > Aquatic > Marine > Hydrothermal vents | place: Atlantic Ocean: Mid... | reverse complement strand
GAACTTTTAGTTCCAAAGTATCCATAGATGCATTGGCTTTTACTGGAGCTGAATCAATGGCTTGGGTATGACCACTTACCATTCCTCTTTCAACACACATAGTCAGTACCTTGGTAAATACTTGGACTACCTAGTAAATTTGGTGCAATTTTATTTTAAGCCGCTTTATTAATAATTCCTTTTAGTTTTAATTTCACATCTAAGTTTACAAAAAAATTATGAAGGCAACAAAATACTTATTAGCATAAATCTAACTATTTTAGTAATTGTTTTTGTAGCATTAATAAAATATCAATGGGATACACAAAAAAGTGCTTTTTATGCCAGTATGCTCACATTTTTTGGTGCTGTTATTGTTGAATATTTATATAGAAAATTAAGAAAACGGAAATTTAATACAGATAAAATTAACACAACTGAATTTGACAATACTCAGCAATTATAACATAAGTTAGAGATTATATGCAACAATAAGGTTTATACCTTTATCTATGTTTATTCAAATTCTTTATATTTATGCTTTAGAAGCTAAACTGTGTTTAGCACAAAGTTGATAGTAATAATAAAAGAATAATCACATGAAAAAAATGGTAGAAATAAATATACTTATTTTTTTAGTAAGTTTGTTTTCTGTTTCTTGTGAAAAAGAATCTATTAAACCAGATTTAAATAATAAAAAAAAGAGAGAGTTTATAAGTTCTTTTGAAACTGTAGACGATTTTGCAAATTTTTACATAACACCTCAGGGACATAAAGGAACAACTTATCACAAACTATCCAATTCAATTGTTTACAGTGGAACATATTCTCATAAAGCATGGATAACTGGAATAAATCCTCCTTCAACATTACTTATTAATAACAATCATCGAGGATACCCAACTATTCAACTACAAAAGACCGTCAAAGGTCCTTTTACAACTCCTTGTTACATTACTTTATGGGTTTGGTTAGATATGGAACTACAAGAAAATATAACTGGAGGAGATGATGATTGGTTTAGTTTTGCAACATTTACAGATGTTGAAACTGATAATTGGGATAGAACAGTTTTGGTTAATTTAAACCATAGAGGGTTTGTTCATTTAGGGCACGTTCCAAACCAAGGAGAACAGTCATATATTTTTCAAACAACCAATTTAACATTTCCCCAAAAAGAATGGGTGGAATTAAAGATCTATCTAGATTTTAGAGATAATGGATATGCTAAGGTTTGGCAAAATGGGCAATTAGTCTCTTATGCAAATTTATATAACATAGACAATAAACTATCACAAATTCATTTTGGAATGTATGCTCCACCTCAAATAGCAAACGGAGTGATATATAATGATGAATTGAAAATTATAGAAGTTGATGGAGAATAAAAGCCACAAACAATGGCTGTTGTTAATACGAGTTTTAGTGATTAAACGAAAGTAAAGAGATTTGAACAAGCAATACCAAATATAAAGTTTAAATACTTAATGAATAAGAAAAACTTAACAATACAAATCTAAAGGCCGCGAGCAGGTGTCTCAAAAGACCGTCAATCTCTCATTTTTACAATACCTAAGTTCTTTCTGGGTACATTTTCAGCAAAGCCAAAGGTACTCCTCTATACAAGGGTTTAATATCATCATCTCTATTACATTCTTGCTTGTTTACTTGTATTTCAAAGAACTTAATCTTACATTGTATCCTAAGCAATGCAGGACATACAATTACCAATAATAAAATATATAACCAAAATTGCTAACTCTATAAAATAGAATATATCTAAATCAAAAAATTATGAATAAAAGTTTAAAATACTTAGTAATTTCAACTATAACATTTACTTTTGGTTACTTTTTTTTAAGAACTGCATATTATAGTTCTCAGGAAAACCCTTTTGCAAATGAAATTATATTAATTATTTTAGGAACTATTGCTACTATTGCAATCACAGCTGCTTTATTAAATAAGCAAAGTGAAGTTGAGTTAGAAAAAGAACAAAATGTTAAAATATTTGATATAAAATCATCTTTATATTTTGAATTGATTGATTTTATTGAAGAAATAATAGTTCATAGAAAAATATCTAAAAAAGATATAATAAGACTGGATTTTTTAACCCATAAAATATCAGTAATTGCAAATAAAGAGGTGTTAGAAGAGTATGCAAATTTTATAATGTTATTAAAAAATGTATCATTGGACATAGATGTAACAAGAACGGAGTCGATTGAATTATCTACAAAATTAAATCAACTTTGTTCTAAAATTAGATATGACTTAATTAATAAAGAAAAGAATGTAAGTGATTTGAAAAATTTAATTTTCATAAACAATTTACCTCTAAAAAATAATACTTAACTAAATAAACAAAAGAAGTATCATCCTCCATCTCACATAACCATACGTGATAGTCTAAAATCATACGAGCCTTCAAAAAGACTGTATTTTTTACCTATCTAGTTCCCTACCTGTCACAGGCAAAGCGTCTCAAAAGACCTACAATTTCTCAATTTTCACAACATCTAAGTTCTTTCTGGGTACATTTTTAGCAAAGTCAAAGGTACGCTCAATCATCGCTTTTAACTACGCTACTCCTTTCACAGCAATCTAGCTATTTTCTTTTCAGTCTATTCCTTAATTATTATAATTTTTGGTTTTTCATTAAATTTATATGATTTCAATGATACATAAGTCAGAAAGAAAAGTCCTAAAAATGCTGTAATTACAATTAATTTCCTTTTGTTGTAGGGTGGTGGTGCAACATCACATATTCCACCTGGGCAATTGTATGTTTTCCATTTCAGTTTTTTGTAAAGAAGACAACCTAAACAAATACCAAAAACTGATTCAACAAATAGCAGAAATAGACATAACCAACAGATACCTAACCTAATAGGTGTAATAATGTCAAAAATAATGTAATAGGTCATTATTACTCCTAAAATCACACCTAATAGCCACGCAAATCTTTTAGGTTTTGCTTCTACCCAATCAGGTTGTTGATTACTAACTATTAAACCACCAATAAGCATATATGGGGCATACTTTGGATTTATAAGAACTCTTACAAAAAACTCGATAATGAATGTTATTGAAAATAGTTCAGCCCAAAATATAGTTCGATAAAGATGAACTGAAAAAAGACTTAAAAGACCAAGCAAAAACATTATACCTGCACTAGCACGAGCATCTCTTTCATTGATAACTTTATACTCGTATCCATCTATATTTTCACCAAAATTCAAGAAAAAGCCCATAATTATTTATTGAAAGGTTTATAGCCCGATTCTTTAATGGTTTTTGTAATTTTGTTGATATTTGTTTTAGTAGAATCAAACTCAATTATAGCTTCCTTTTCAGTATGCGAGGCTTTAACACTTACAACTCCCTCAATTTTTGAAATATTATCTTCAAGTGTCACTTCACAACCTACGCAAGTCATTCCATTTACTCCAATTTTTTCTCTAACAATATCAGATTCTTTAACAACAATTACTTTTTCAGATTTTTTATCTGATGATGTGCAAGATGTTATGATAGAAGCATAAATTACAGTTAGTAAAACAATTAATATATATTTTATTTTCATTTTGGTACTTTTTAAGATTAATAATTAGTAATTACCAATTCCTGCATTAACTAAATCGGCTTTTGTGATTTCTATGTTTTTACAACAGTCTATTAGTTTTCTGCCAACGGCAACAGCAGGAAGTCTTTTTACACCGTATTCTTTCATTTTAGCTATGCCGTCTGTATTTTCGTTTTGTTCGGATAAGTTGTGAATAATTATTTCACAGTTTTCACTAGCAGTTTCTTTAACCAATGATACAACAGGTTCACATACTGGGCATCCTGCTGTAAAAATTTCAATTTGTTGTTTACTCATAATTTCCCATTTTTAATAATGAATTGGTAATTGTTTCACAATTCATCTTATTTTGATAATAATTTAATAATGGAACAAAGATGAGAACAAGAGGTAGGGGGTCTCCAAATATTTTCACCCTTTTTTTTCGTTGAAGTCTTTTAGTCGGTTTTCAATAATTTGGATTTCTTTGAGTTTATTTGTCAAATCTGATAATTCCAAATTAGGAAACTCTTTTCTTAGGTATTCAATTTTTCCTTCATTGCCACAGTTTCCCGGACAAGAATCAACAGCCCTAACAATACCAATTGCAAGTGCTTTTCTATAAACTTCATCCAAAAGTAAATAATGAGCTTTTTGTATTCCTTTGTCGATAGATTTGAATTGAATATTTATTTGTTCAAAATCTTTCCCTTCATCCAACATTTTTACAATTCCATTGATTTGTCCACTCAACGTTTTTAGTCTTGTTTTTATATCTAAAACAAGGTCAGATGGAAGTTTTGAATTCTCTTTTTTCATTCTCTATCGTTTTTTTACAGGTAGTCTTTTAACTAAACTTCTGTTTTCGACTAAAATAGCACATTTTTTGCTACTAAATTACATTTACAATCAGTTTTCACCTTGCTAAAGCTCAAATGGTAAAGAGAGCATCATTTATTAAATTTTATTGTAAGCAGTAATTAAAAAAACAGTTCTATTACCAATTCTCTCTTAAAACTAATTGCTAAAGAATGTCATTAGCTGTGAAATACCTTAATTAATTTTTAGATAAGTATTAGGCCAAAATCAATTCATATTTATTCTCCACGAGTATGATTTCTAGCGTTTGTTTGAAGGAATTACCAATACACCCTTTTTGTGTAAGTTTTGAATAGTAGCTAGGTTGATTTAGTATTGTGACAAACATAAAGTAAAATAAAAGAGGCAACCATTAAAATGGTTGCCTCTTTATTATTTTAATTGATACGAATAAATTCTTATTTATAAATTAATTCAAATCTGTCAAGGTTCATTACTTTTGTCCAAGCATTAATAAAATCTTTTACAAATTTTTCTTTTGAATCATTACTAGCATAAAATTCTGCTAATGCCCTCAGTTCTGAGTTAGAGCCAAATATTAAATCTGCTCTAGTTGCTGTCCATTTTTTTTCTCCAGTTTTTCTGTCTTTCCCTACAAACTCCTCTTTAGAATCTGAAGTGGCTTCCCACTCTGTATTCATTTCCAATAATTTAACAAAAAAATCATTGGTGAGTTTATCTTTATTTGTTGTGAAAATACCTTTTTTACTACCATCAAAATTTGCATTTAATGCTCTCATACCCCCAACCAACACTGTCATTTCTGGCGCTGTAAGTGTTAATAATTGTGCTTTGTCAACTAATAATTCTTCTGTAGATAGCGTGTATTTTGTTTTTAAGTAATTACGAAAACCATCTGCCATTGGTTCTAAAAGATTAAATGAATTAATATCCGTTTGTTCTTGGATGGCATCTGTACGTCCTGAAGTAAATGGCACTTTGAAATTATATCCTGCATTACTAACTGCTTTTTCTACTCCAGCAGTACCTGCTAACACAATTAAATCTGCTATTGATACTTTCTTTGTGGTTGATTTAGCGTTGAATTCTTTTTGAATTTTTTCTAAAACTGCCAAGACTTTTTTCAATTGTTTAGGATTATTTACCTCCCAGTTTACCTGTGGTTCTAATCTTATTCGTGCCCCATTTGCTCCTCCTCTTCTGTCAGAATTACGATACGTTGAAGCAGAAGCCCAAGCAGTAGTTACCATTTCACTAATAGTTAAACCTGAGTTTAATATTTCCTTCTTTAAACTCTTAATATCATTATCAGAAATTGTTTTATAGTTAGCAACAGGAATTGGATCTTGCCAAATTAAATCTTCTGTTGGAGCTTCTTGCCCAAGGTAGGTAGATTTTGGCCCCATATCTCTATGTGTTAATTTAAACCAAGCTCTTGCGAAAGCTTCATCAAAAGTATCTGGGTTTTTATAAAATTTTCTTGCTATTTTTTCATAAACAGGGTCAAATCTTAATGCTAAATCTGTAGTGAACATTCCTGGTTTAACCATTTTTTCTGAATCATAGGCGTCTGGAACCATCATTTTTGGGTTTTTAGGTTCCCATTGATGTGCACCTGCCGGACTTTTAGTTAATTCCCATTCATTTTCAAATAAATTAAAAAAGAATAAATGACTCCATTTTGTAGGGGTAGATGTCCAAACTACTTCTAAACCAGATGTAATAGCATCAGCTCCTTTACCAGATTTATAATCACTTTTCCATCCCAAACCTTGCGCTTCTATGGGTGAGGCTTCTGGGTCTGGCCCTACGTGTGAGGCACTAGCTGCTCCGTGTGCTTTACCAAGTGTATGACCACCTGCTATTAACGCTACCGTTTCTTCGTCATTCATTCCCATTCTTCCAAATGTTTCACGAATATCATTTGCTGCTAGAAGTGGATCAGGATTACCATTTGGCCCTTCAGGATTAACATAAATTAATCCCATTTGAACTGCTGCTAAAGGGTTTTCAAGTTTCCTGTCTCCTTTGTAACGCTTACTGTCATCGAGCCATTTTTCTTCAGCTCCCCAATAAACGTCTTCATTTGGTTCCCAAACATCTGTTCTTCCTCCTGCAAAACCAAAGGTTTTAAATCCTGTAGATTCCAAAGCTACATTTCCTGTAAGTATCATTAAATCTGCCCAAGAAATTTTATTACCATATTTTTTCTTAATTGGCCAAAGTAATCTTCTTGCTTTATCTAAATTGGCATTATCTGGCCAACTATTTTGTGGTGCAAATCGTTGTTGCGCTGACCTAGAACCACCGCGTCCATCACCTGAACGGTAGGTACCAGCATTGTGCCAAGCCATTCTAATAAATAAACCTGCATAACTTCCATAATCTGCTGGCCACCAATCTTGAGAGTCTGACATAAGTGATCGTAAATCTTTTTTTAATGCCAAATAATCTAAGCTTTTAAACTCTTTAACATAATCAAATTCTTCATTCATTGGAGTTGTTAGAGAAGAATGTTTGCGAAGTAAATCTAAATTTAATCGATTTGGCCACCAATCACTATTGGCTGCAGACCTTTTATTTAAATCACTTTTTTTAACAACGGTTGCTCCCGAAAGGGCATCTGTTGCTTTTTTTGGCTGACAAGCTGTGAAAAATATGCTTATCATTAATAATCCGATAAATAATATTATTTTCTTCATAATTATAATTTAGGTATTAAACGTTTTTACAAACATATCTAACTAAATACATTTTTTACATCAATACGCATTCATTATTTCTATATTGACATAAATGTTCTCTATTGTTATTATATTAACATAAGTTATTTCTATTTTTATTTAAATTTATTATCAGTAGAAAAAATGTATTGTATTTAAAAATTTAATAACTCCTTTCAAACTCGTCATGCCTAATATAGTAAAAATATAATTATTTTATACAACCTAATAAGATTACTCTTATCTTTAGACATATAAAATATTGAATATAATATACCTTATCCATCCAGTAGGCAAGTAAATTAATTTTAACTTGTTGCATTATCTGATGAGTAGATTCTAAGAAGAAAATCTAAATAACAAAACAAATGAAAATAAGATTTATAATTATCATTTTATTAGTTGTGCCTTTATTATTACAAGCACAAACAGAAAAATCAATTGAAGGTAACGTAAATAATCTTCCTGTAAGAGAGTACACCCTAACCCTTAAACAAGAAAAGGTAAACAAAGCTGGGAAAGAAGTAATGGGAATGACCATTAATGGAAGTATCCCTGGGCCAACACTTGAGTTTACTGAAGGTGAGTACGCTGTAATTTATGTTAAAAATGAAATGGATGTAGAAACATCTATTCACTGGCACGGATTATTATTACCTAATTTTTATGATGGCGTTCCCTATTTAACAACTCCTCCCATTGAACCCGGTCATACTTTAAAATATGAATTCGCCATCAAGCAATCTGGTACATATTGGTATCACGGACATACAATGTTGCAAGAACAAGTTGGCGTATTTGGATCATTTATAATTCATCCTAAAAAAGAAACCCTAGACTATGATAAAGAATTGGTTTTAATGCTCTCTGATTGGACTAATGAAAAGCCCATGAGCGTTTTACGAAATTTAAAACGAGGAAATGAATGGTATAATTACAGAAAAGGAACTTCAACACCTTTAAATCAAATAGTAAAGAGAGGGGCTCTAGGGGCTCAACTCAAGTTTTGGAAACAACGAATGGAAGGTGCAGATATTGCTGACATCTACTATCCAGCATTCTTAATCAATGGTGAAGAATCTATAGAATATCCCAATTTTAAACCTGGAGAAAAAGTACGATTACGAATTATTGATGGAGGTGCCTCTACTTCTTTTTGGATAACATTTGGAGGTGGAAACCCTGTTATGGTATCCGCAGATGGATTAGATATTGTGCCCGTAAAAAAGAATAAGACCTTTATCGCCATTGCCGAAGCTTACGATTTCATTATTACTATCCCCGAAAATGGAAAAATTGAATTCAAAATAACTGCACAAGATGGATCAGGTACTGCATCAGCCTTTTTAGGAGATGGAGAGATACTTAAAGCACCCGATATTCCACGTCCCGATAAAATTGGAATGATGATGAAAATGGCAAAAATGGATATGAAAATGGGTGCACATGCATTAAAATACAGACCAAAAAAAGATGAACGTTACGAAATGAAGAAAGAATATGGAATGCAAAAGAGTGATGAAAGAATGGCTAGTATGAAGAAGGGAGATTCAAATTCAAATCAAATAAAAATATCAGAAAAAACAGCAATGAAAATGAACGATAAAGAAAATTCTTCTCCTTATACCTATGATTATTTAAAATCACCAAAAAAAACAAATTTTGATAAAGAGATTCCCGTAAAAGAAATATTACTGAATCTTACCGGAAATATGCAACGTTATATTTGGAGTATGAATGGTGTTCCACTTTCCGAAGCTGATAAAATTAAAATAAAAGGAAATCAAGTAACTAGAATAACACTCAACAATTTAACCATGATGCACCATCCAATGCACTTACACGGTCATTTTTTTAGAGTACTTAACAAAAATGGGGACTATTCACCTTTAAAACATACGGTTAATGTACCTCCTATGGAATCGGTTACTATTGAGTTCTATGGAAATGAGTATGGTGATTGGTTTTTTCATTGCCACATATTATACCACCTAATGGGAGGAATGGCTCGTGTAATAAGTTATGATACTCCAAGAGATACAAGGATGAAAGGATTCCCTATTAAAACGGGAGTAGCCGAAACAGACAGATATTATTCTTTGGGATTATTAGATGTAGCTTCAAATGCAATATCATTAAATGTCTCAACTTCAAATATTAGAAATCAATTTAATGTTTCTTTTGAATATGGATGGAATAAAAATTTAGAAGCAGAAGTAACCTACGAATATTATTTACATGATTATTTTAGAGTTTTTGGAGGAGTAAATATTGAAAATGAAATTGTAGATAATTTAAACGAATTTAATACAATTGCAGTAGCAGGTATTCGGTACTTAACTCCTTACCTTTTTAGTTTAGATGCTCGTATTGATAGTGAATTAAGAACACGGATTTCTTTAGGTAGAAGTATTATGCTATTTCCAAGATTTTTAATATTTGGATATTATGAATATCAAATTGATTTGGGAATTGTAAATAGTTTACCAATAAATAAAAATTATATATCAGAAACTGTTTGGAGTGCTGGTGCAGAATATATGCTCTCAAGAAATTTTTCTTTGATGGCAAGTTATGATAATCGATTTGGTGCAGGAGGTGGTCTCTCTATAAGATTTTAAACTAATACTATTTAATAACAAAAGGCAAGAACAAACACGAACAATGAAACAGAAGATATAAAAAACATAAATAACTGATTTTTGGATACTTAAAATTATTAAGTGAGTAAGTGAATAGAATATTCATATTCTTTTTAGTATTAGTAAAAGTTTCTTTTACAAATGTTTGTAGTACCATACACCGCTGAACTACAATTTTTTATTTTGTAAAACCAAAAACCAAAACATTATTGTATAAATTTATTATATTTAACTTATTATGCAAGGTAATCTATATTTAGTACTTTGTTAAGTTCAACCAAATTTCAACAATGAATATTGACAATAAATTAAAAGATTTACCACTAACCAAATCTAATCCAAAAACATTGGAAGCTCTATTCGGGAAAACTAATATTATTCCTATGTGGGTTGCCGATATGGAATTTGAAATTGCAAAGCCAATTCAAGAAGCATTAATAAAAAGGATTACAAATTCAAGTTTTGGTTATGAGTATAAGCCCTCCTCCTATTTCAATGCTCAAAAAAAGTGGTACTCTAATAATTATGAAATTAACCTAAATAATAACCACATAATTTATAGTCCTAGTATTACAACCACGATTGCTATTTTAATTGAAAATTTCACACTAGAAAGTGATAGGGTAATAATTCAACCCCCTGTGTTTATGGAATTTAGAGATGTAATTAAAAAAACTAAGCGTATAATAACTAAAAATTCTTTAACCTTAATTGATAATCAATATCAAATTGATTTTCAAGATTTAGAAAAAAAAGCAAAAATAGAAAAGAATAAAGTTTTAATCATTTGTAACCCACATAACCCAGTTGGTAGAGTTTGGAGCAAAGAAGAACTAAAACGGATAGTTAAAATTTGCAAAAAAAATGACTTACTTCTTATTTCAGATGAAATACACAAAGACATTATTCTTTTCGATAATCAATTCACTTCTGCATTACATTTTATGAACAATTATGATAAAATTGTTGTATGCACATCTGAAGCAAAAACCTTTAATTTATGTGGAATTACAGACTCTATGGCTATTATTCCTAATGAAAAAATACGAAACTCTATTTTAGATACTTTCAAAAAATATAATTTAGGAAGAACTAATGCACTTACAAGAGTTGCTTTAGAATGTGCTTATAACAATGGGCAATCTTGGTTGAAAGAGGTTATAAATACAATTGAAAAAAATATTGAAAGCATAGAAAAAGAGTTAGAAACATCTAAAGTTAAACTTATAAAACCTGAAGGAACTTATCAAATTTGGTTAGACTTTAGAAAGGTTTATAAAGATACAAAAGAAATGTTTCATCATTTAACAGAAACTACTGGAATTGGACTCAATGCAGGTCATTGGTTTGGGCGTGAAGGTGCGTTATTTATAAGAATGAATATAGCAACAACTAACAAAAAGGTAATTGAAGCAATTAAAAAGATAAAAAAAGTTATACCTAACAATAACTTAACATAGTTAGCAAATATGGTATAAAATTAAAACATATCAAACACCAAGATTAAATGAAAATAAATTCACTCATAGCTATGAAAAAACAAAAAACAAAAATGAGACTACCTCTTTTTATACTAATTATTATAGTATGGAGTAATCAAATAGTTGCTCAAAATGGAATAACAATAAAGAATAAAGATTTTTTAACTATTGGGGATAAAATTGAAATCCAATCTGAAATACTAAACGAAAATAGAATTTTAAATATATATCTACCTAATAGTTATTCAAAAAAATCTCTTAAAAAATACCCTGTAATTTATTTATTAGACGGTTCAATGAATGAAGATTTTATTCACATTTCAGGACTTGTTCAATTTGGTTCATTCTCATGGATTAATATGATACCAGAATCAATTGTAGTTGGAATTGCAAATATTGACAGAAAGCGAGATTTTACTTTCCCAACAAGTGTAAAAAAACATAAAAAAGAATTCCCTACAACGGGTAAATCTGAAAAATTTATAAATTTCATTAAAAATGAATTACAACCTTTTATCGATAAAAATTACAGAACAGATTCAATTAAAACAATAATAGGACAATCACTTGGTGGACTTTTAGCCACAGAAATTCTATTTAAAAATCCTAATTTGTTTAATATTTACATAATAATTAGTCCAAGTTTATGGTGGGATAATGAATCGTTACTAAAATATGTCCCCAAAGAATATACTTCTAAGAAATCTATTTTTATTGCCGTTGGAAAAGAAGGTAAAATCATGGAAAATGAAGCTGAAAAATTATATAAAAAATTACAATCAGCTAATAAAATGAATACAGAACTCTATTTTGAATTTTTTGAAAAACAAAATCATGCAGATGTTTTACATTTAGCTATCTATAATGCATTTGAAAAAATATTTAATGAACAAAAAGAATAAGACCACTACCCCATTAATATATTTCCAAGATTAGACTCTAAACTTGAAGAAATTGATAGCTTTTTTTATCTAACATTAAATATTACTTTTATTAAAAAATAATAAACACTTTATGAAACAAAACATAACCAAAATATTCTTTTTAGCTTTTATTACATTTTTTTTAGGCGCTTGTAATAATAAAGAAAAGGACATTAATAAACGCAAGAATTTAAAGCAAACTATTTATTATGGTGGAGAAATTGTAACAATGGAAGGAAAAGAGGCATCTACAGTAGAAGCTGTAGTGACTGAAAATGATAAAATTACATTTACTGGGAAATTAACAAAAGCCAAAAAGAAGTATAGGAATGCTAAAATGTATAATTTAAATGGGAAAACTATGTTTCCCGGATTAATTGAGCAACATTTACATCCATTTTTAGGAGCGTTAACTTTAGTAATGAATGTAATTGCTCCAGAACCTTGGGAATTACCCACCAAAACTTGGAAAGGTATTTCCACCCCAAAAGACTACATTTCAACTTTAACTTCTATTGAAAAAGAGATGGATGATCCTACTAAAATACTAATGACTTGGGGTTATCACAACAATTTCCATGGAGAAATGAACCGAGAAATACTAGATAAGATTAGTGATGTACGACCAATACTTGTATGGCATCGCTCATGTCATGAATTTTATTTAAATACTCCTTTAATGAAAAAACTAGGTTTAGATAAAAAATGGCTATCTAATTTTAACGATGATGTCAAAGCTCAAATTGATTTAAATACAGGTCATTTCTACGAAGCTGGTGTTATTATTGCTTTATTACCAAAAATATTTCCAATAATTGGTACAGATGAGCTCATGGAAAAAGGCCTCAAACAAATGATAGAGATTCTTCATAATAATGGTGTAACCGCTTATAATGAACCCGGAGCATTTATTCTACCAAGTCACCTACCTATTTACAAAGCTATTTTAGGTGCTAATTCAACACCTATGTATTCTTTTTTTATCCCCGGATCTAAAAGACCCTTCTTTCAACATAAAAAAGAAGGAGATAAAGCCATTATTAAAGCTGTTGAAAAAATTACAAAAATATTTCCTGATACTGGAAAAATACGATTTTTTAAAAATCAAATAAAAATATTATTTGATGGTGCCATCGTTTCACAATTAATGATGATGAAAGATGGTTACTTGGATGGACATTCTGGAGAGTGGATACAAAACCCACAAGAGATATCAGATGTGTTTGATATCTTTTGGCCACTAGATTATCAAATACATGTCCATGTAAATGGAGACAAAGGTTTGGAAGAACTTTTGAAGGTAATAGAACGTAAAATGAAAGAATACCCCAGAAAGGACCATAGAACTACTATTGTTCATTTTGCAAATTCAAATGAAGAACAAGTAAAAAGACTCGCTGAGTTAGGCTGTATTGTTAGCGCCAATCCTTACTATGTAACCGCATTTACAGATAAATATGCCAAAGTTGGCTTAGGCCCAGAAAGAGCCAATGCAATGGTACGACTAGCTTCAGTTGAAAAATTAGGCATCCCTATATCACTACATTCTGATTTACCTATAGCACCTGCAAATCCATTATACCTTGCCTGGTGTGCCACTACTCGTGAAACACTAAACGGAAATCACCCTCGTAGAGACTTGGCGTTATCTTTACACCAAGCACTTAGAGCCATCACTATTGATGCAGCTCAATCTTGGAGAATGGAAAATGAATTAGGAAGTATTAAAGTTGGTAAAATTGCAAACTTCACTATCATGAATGAAAACCCTTATAAAACTGGGGCTGAAAAGTTAAAAAATATTAAAATTTGGGGAACAGTATTTGAAGGAAGTATTTTTCCTTGTAAAAGTTAATTTTCTAAATTTAAAAACGGCAAACTATTATGACAAAATATTATGGGAAAAATAAGTGTTTTAAATGCTAAACGATTTAAAGAAGTGCTATTCAATGGAGATTGGGTGGCAGCCACTAATTTTAAAGATCAATTATCAGACTTAACATGGAAACAAGCCACAACAAAAATAGGTACGCTAAATACCATAGCCATGCTTACCTATCATATTAACTATTATATAGCTGGAATATTAAACGTATTTGAAGGAGGGTCTTTAAACATAAAAGATAAATACAGTTTTAATCTTCCAAAAATCGAATCACAAGAGGACTGGAAAAAACTACTCGATAAAATGTGGAATGATGCAGAAAAATTTGCTAACATTATAGAACAAATGCCGAACAAAAAACTTGAGGAAGTATTTGTTAATAAAAAATACGGGAGTTACCAGAGAAATATTGATGCAATGATTGAACATTGTTACTACCATTTAGGACAAATTACACTAATTAAGAAAATATTATCTCTTAGTATAAAATCTACATTATGAAAATAAAAGTATGCTTAATTCAAGATAGTCCTGTTTTTTTTGATAAAGAAAAAACAATTTGCAAAGTTGAAAACCTTACCAAACAATATGCTAAAAAAGGTTGTGAATTAATTGTTTTTCCTGAGTCGTTTATCCCAGGGTATCCAAGAGGTTTTTCCTTTGGGGCAACAATAGGAAGCAGAACAACTGAAGGTAGAAATTTGTATTTAGAGTATCATAAAAATAGTGTTGACGTAGAAAGTAAAGATTTAAAAAGACTTGAACAGCTATCCAAGTCAGAAAATGTTTATTTAGTAATAGGAATTACAGAAAAGGAAAACACTAATGGTAGTCTATTTTGCTCAATGCTATACATTTCTCCAACAGATGGATTATTAGGTGTACACAGAAAAATTAAACCTACAGGAAGTGAAAGAGTCATTTGGAGTGAAGCTGATGGTAATTCCTTGGTCACCTTTCAAACAAAAATAGGAAAACTTGGAGGGCTAATTTGCTGGGAAAATTATATGCCTTTAGCACGAATGGCAATGTACAAAATGGGTATAGAAATTTATATTGCACCAACAGCCGATGCGAGAGAAGAATGGACTTCTACTATGCAACATATTGCGTTAGAAGGTAGGTGTTTTGTTTTAGGATGTAATCAGTTCTTTACAAAATCTATGTATCCAAAAAAATATCAATCTTTAGTACAAAATGAACCAGAAAATATGTGTAGAGGTGGAAGTGTTATTGTTTCTCCTTCGGGCAAAATTTTGGCTGGTCCAATATTTGATAAATCTGGTGCCTTAATCGCAGAATTAGATTTAAATGAAATCAATTTAAATAAACTAGATTTTGATGTTATTGGGCATTACTCAAGAAATGATATATTTCAATTTAATGTAGTAAATCAACCTGAAATCAAGAAAGAACAAAACTTCAAATAATAGTTCCCCACAAAATATAACCTATATAAACTTTACATTTTTTATTTTTTTGACAAAGTTATATTAGTATATTATAATATTATAATATATTTGTACTCTAATATTGAAGATATAAAAGAATATGGCAAAAATTGATTACGTTAAAAACAGTGCACTATTTAAAGCCCTTTCAAATCCTATTAGACTTGAGATGGTTGATTTTTTATTAGATGATGAATGTTGTGTAACTGACGTGGTAAATGAACTTGGAATTTCCCAATCTGCATCCTCTCAACATTTAGCAATACTCAAAAATAGCGGAATTGTGTACCCTGAAAAGCACGGTACCAAAACCTGTTATAAAGTAACCAACAAATTAACCAAAGAAATCATAAAACTTTTAAAAAATAATCAAAATGGATAAAGTATTAATTTTTTAATATGAAAAATGTAAAACTGGGTCTTAAGGAAAACTGGGCACAATTTACAATTTTAGTAATTGTAAACGCATTTGTTGGTGGAATGGTAGGTTTAGAACGTACTATTTTCCCAAAATTTGCTGAACTTGAATTCGGAATAGCTTCCAAAACAGCAATTTTATCTTTTATAGTTGCTTTTGGTATAACGAAAGCAATTACCAATTATTTTACAGGAAAACTCGCTAATAAATTTGGGAGAAAAAATCTATTACTTCTAGGTTGGTTATTTGCAATTCCTATTCCCTTTATTTTAATAAATGCATCTTCATGGAACTGGGTTATTTTTGCGAATATACTTTTAGGTATTAATCAGGGGCTAACTTGGAGTAGTACTGTAGTTATGAAAATTGATTTAGTTGGTGAAAAAGATAGAGGATTAGCGATGGGAATTAATGAATTTGCAGGTTATTTTGCCGTTGGAATTATTGCATTTCTCACCGGAATTATTGCCCAAAAATACGGTATAACACCTTATCCATTTTATTTAGGCATTGGTATTTCTATAGTAGGTTTCTTTTTATCATTAATTTTTGTAAAAGACACAAGGAAATTTGTACATAAAGAACAAGAAACTACACAAACAGGTAAATTACAACATGTATTTCTAGAAACCTCTTTTAAAAACAAAACATTAAGTTCTATTACTCAAGCAGGATTGGTAAATAATTTAAACGACGGAATGATTTGGGGGCTTTTGCCTATTCTTTTACTTTCTTTAAACTACGGTTCTCAAAATATTGGAATTATTGCAGCAATTTACCCGGCAGTATGGGGAATTGGACAATTAATTACTGGTAAAATGGCTGATATCTATTCAAAAAAAGGAATGCTTTTTTGGGGAATGTTAGTACAAGGTATTGCTATTTTATTAATTCCTTTTTTTACAAATTTTTATCAACTAATAATTATTGCAAGTATTTTAGGGCTTGGAACTGCATTGGTTTACCCTACATTTCTGTCTGCAATTGCAGATGCAACACATCCTAGGCAAAGAGCAGAGAGTATAGGTGTTTTTAGATTGTGGAGAGATTTAGGCTACGCTATTGGAGCAATAGTTTCAGGTATTATAGCTGATTTGTTTGGTGTACAATATGCTATTCTAGCTATTGGAATTATCACTGTTTTATCATCTCTAATAATTAAATTTAGAATGCCAAAAAACTAAAATAAAGCTAAACGATTTAATTTTATGTTTGTACATTAGTATGTCGTTTATCATAAATTGATATTGAAATGAAATATATTGCTATTCTAATTTTAGCCTTAAGCTTTTTTTCGTGTAATCAACAAGCAACTAAAATTGAAGTACTACAAAATCGTATTGACAGTCTAGAAATACAACTTGCAGAAGTTTATAAACCTGGATTTGGAGAACTTATGACAAATGTACAATCTCAC